>Ga0123340_1000635_pt1 | contig 24998 bp, 11 predicted proteins | sample SirMexnodulemix_FD_89961 | JGI IMG/M metagenome (GOLD analysis project Ga0123340, IMG submission 89961) | Root nodule microbial communities of legume samples collected from Mexico - Siratro Mexico nodule mix | ecosystem: Host-associated > Plants > Roots > Nodule | place: Mexico: Nepantla...
ATAAAAAAATTAAAAAAATGAAAATATAAATATTTTAAGTAATTAATAAAATAATAAAATTTAATAAAAAAATCAATTAAAATATTCAAATTTATGACACTTAAAATTTAATTAAACTTTTTAATTAAGTGATAACGTAATTTTGTTATCCGAAATACTTATAAATAAAACTCTATTCACGTTTTAACTATTTTCATACAAATAAAAGAAAGACCATTAAATGGCCATCCTAAATTGACAAGTTCATCAAATCTATATAAATACATCAGTCATAAATTAATTTAGTTTATTTAGTTTTGGTAGTTAATCCCCTTCAACTAACATTATATATTTCATAAGTTTTCTTAATATAAAATGTCCACTTGTGAAGCAAAACAATATATCCGTTTGTCTCTGACAGAAATAAGAGTATCCACCACACGTGCTTATAATACCTCTCCCCTCCCAAATTGACATTTTTAAATACGATGATAGTTATAACAAATATTAAATATTAAAATTATATTAATTTAGTCATTTTTTGAAATTGAAACCGAAAAATATTTTTTTTATCTTTTAAGGAACGTGTGACACAGATAGTGGCTTACCTTTCTTGATTTTTATAAACTATGATTACCATATTTACAAATTAATTTGTATATAAACTATTTTAACTTATGAAAAAAATTAATTTCATTTTTTTATTTCATAATTTGCGAATAAGTTATTTTTTAGAAAATGTAGTCTAATATGAATAAGATAAAATACACATGTGCTACAAAGTAATTACTAATAATTTCAATCTTACTAATAGGTGTCTCAAGACCTCGTATAATTAAAGAATTTCTAGTATACTTTATGAACTGTTTTTAAATAAATTTTATATTCTATTTATTAGTGTGATAAATATTGTTGATATTTTTTATTTTTAACTTCTTAAATAATATCTTTAAGACATTAATTAACGTTTGTCATATTAATGAAATCTTACATTTATTAGATTACATTTAGAGTTTTTTTCCTTTCAAGAGATTTGACTTTAGTAAAATATTTATAAAATAATTTTCTCTTTTCATTTTTATATCACGGTAAACACATATATAGACTAAAAACTAATTAAAGAACACAGTAAACACACACATATATAATTAAAGATTAAGTAAAAATATTATAAATAAAAAATAATCAGTATTATTTTGAACTTTGAAAATGATATTAAATAGAAAGCAGAATATTTAAAAATGTCACGTGTAAAAAAAAATACAATGTCATTAAATATAAGTTGTTCCTTTATAACGGTCCTTTAAAGGGTTATTTTATCACTTAAACTAAAGAAAGGTTTAATTGTTTTGTTTTTATATTTTTCATGCTATTATAAGTAAGTTTCTTATTATATCTTTTTTACTTTTTTTATTTTAGTATATATTTACGAGTCACTATATTTTCTCTTCATATTATTTTTTTCAACATTAATTAAATTAAGGGTATAATTGAAAAAAAATACATGTTATCTTAAAATTAAGAAAGTAACAAATAAAAAGGAACATTTTCTTTTGCTAGACATCAATAATTAATAAAGAGTGGGAAAGTAAGTACAGTGTTTAATCTTATGAATATCTTTAAAATAAAATTAATACGATGTCATCAATTAAAACTATTTAGTTAATTTTTTTGGCCTTTAAAATTATATATATTTTTCTTATGCGCAGAAGATACGCCAGTATTGTTTCTTAGATTAGATATTTATCCCAACAAATCGGAAGCATAAGATGAATTTTTATTAAATGGATCAATAAAAATATTTTTTTAAGCAAGTTTTTAACAAATCGAAATAAATTAATACTTTATTTTTATTTAATCCATTGTAATCGGAAATTAAAATTTATCTTTCATATATTTTCCCACCGTAAGTGAAATATAAACATGTTTTGAATACTTTATTTCTAATTTAGTGATATAATTTCTAGCACACTTTTTTTAATTAATTGATAATTTATTTCATTGACTTTTTTTTTTAATATCAAATACTAATAAAGAGGACTTCAGAATTCTTTTCAATTATAATTAGGTAGTAGAATTAAGTTGCATTAATTATTTTCACTTATATAGCGGAAAGATACCTTATGTTATGTATTTATCTTTTAAAATTAATACAATAAAATTAAGAAATATAATAATTTCTAATTCTAATAAAATACTCAGAAAGTTTTTATGTATTTTTTAATTAATTAATTAATTTTTTGTCAGTTCTATTTGACGATAAATATACATTTTATATTTTATAAATGTATAAATTATTTAAAATTGAGTAAAATAAAGATAATAAATAAACATTATTTGAATATATAAAATCTTAGATATAAAAAGGAATAGTTGGAATAGTAAATTTCTCAAAAAGCACGTGGTCAATAGATGAAAACGACGTCTTTTAATATTGCCGAATCCAATAGTTGAAACCAGAGACGTCACGCACACATCTTCTCGCCAGTGGTTTTAAATCATCACGGATCAATGTTATCAATTTTAGTCTAATCAGTGTCAGAAAAACTCAGTAACATAATCAAATCAGTTGAAATCGTAGATTACATTTCATGTTAAACGATAAAAAAACATAATTAAATGCTCTTTATCACACTCATATACAAACAATGATCACAGGATGTTTATGCAACGCTACTTATGGTCAAATTTGTCACACTACACTGTGAAGCCAATCAGTAGTTGATTACTTCCATATCCATATACTGTATACCATTTATAATCTATATCCAAAATACAAAACTTTAGATTCTATTTTTTTTGAATATAACATGTGACTCCTACTCTACAACGAAGTAAAGAAGCGTAAAAGAATGAAGAGTTGACCTATAATGCATAATGTCTCATCTTTTCTGTATATTTACTTTTAATTGTAATGGGAGTTGAACTTACATTTAGATTTTTATTAGATGAAATTGTTATATTTACATTTAGTTTAAATTGATGATGGTTATAAATTGTATTATACGGCTATCAAGAAGTATGACCGATATGTATCCTGGCCAATAAATAATCAAACTAATAAATGCTCAGACCCACGAGAATTTAGGACGACAAGTATCCAGACAATAAGTAACCAACACGACCATCAAAGAGTGGGCCCGACAACACCACTTATCAAGCTTCTAGTAATTCAACAACTACTCAAACTTGGGAGGCTTGTGTACTATACAACCACCAAGGAGTATGGTCGACAAGTACCTAGACCGACAGGTACCCAACCAACTCCAACAAACCAACATTCCCACTCCCCTTGCATCGGGAACGAGCATCTCATATCTGACAAAGAAACAAATTTCAATAAATGACGTTGTCATCACTTGGCAAAGAAGAGATCACACGCAGAGCAATGATAAGTACTAATTTTGAGTATTTTTATACAAGAATGAAGAAAATGATAGATTGGAAGATTCATGAAGAAAATAATTAAAAAGTTTAAAATAGAAAAAAAGCCACTTAACCTAGGCCCAAAACCAAGTTTAAAAGGAGATTTTAGGGTTTTGGGAGACATGAATACCTAGAGGACGGAGGCAGACGACTAGAATCAAGATTTTCTTCTTCTCTTGCAATCTTCCTTTCATTGGTTTGTAATGACTGCCATGGGTAGCTAAATCTTCATATATTGGGATTGAATGTAATCTTTTTGAAACTCATTTGTATTTTGGGATCTTGATTTATAATATTCAGTTTATATTCAGATTTGTTATTTTCATCTCATTCTTCATGCTTGATTTTATATTATCTATAGAATCTTGTTTTTAATTCTTGAAAGCTATTGGAAAGTGATTTTGAGTTTATGACCTAGAGGAAAATATGCAGTAATTTGGGATTCTAGGAATAAGTTTCGATTTACTAAATGAAATACATCGTTTCTTAATGATGGGTAACTGATTAGATAGTCGAGGAATCTGCATTTGAGAAGTTTCCTTATGAATTTCATATTTGAGGAATCAATTTCAGTGATTTTTATATGTGCATCAAGTTTGAATAGTTACAGTCATTATATTTCATGATTTACCAAAGTTACAAATGAGTGAGATAGATGAGTTCAATCCTAAGATGTTTCCCCAATTATTTCAAAATATTCTTATTGCTTATTAATTTGTTTCTTAAATTGCATGTTTGTAGTACTTGTTAGTCAAACCATACCTCCCATTAAAACTGAATTTGCTTTTATTGAGTAGTGACATTGAAATTCTAAAACAGAACTGTTCCCTGAGAAATCGACATTTTTACTTAACTCACTATATTACTTGTGACTCGGTACACTTGCTGAATAAAGTCTTAACAAGCAACAATCATATCCTATACAGAAGATACTGCACGTCTTTCCTCTAACACATAGCATAGGGCAACAATCATACCCTATGTAGAAGAGAATGCACGTCTTCCATCTGACACATAGAGTAGAACAACAACCTACCTTATGCAGAAGAGATTGCACGTCTTCCTCCAACATATAGGACAGAACAACCATCATATCTCTGACAAAATAGACTATACGTCTTTCTCATGGCACAAAACAAAGGGAGAGTGACCATGTATGACAATATAAATAACGAACAATGAGCAAAGCTAGGAGATTGTTTTTGAAATTTACCCCAATTCATATTATATACTTCTGCTAATCAAAATACCAACGAGAGTGCTAGATACTTTTGACAAATATCTTCCCTTCACCCCAGCTACCAGAGATTAGAGCTTCATAGAGAAATCAACACAGTTGACACTTTGAAGTTTTATTCTCAACTTCAAGGCTCCACAAGAATATATTGTTCTTGGCTTTTAGGCTCTGGAAGAACATAAATCATTTATATTGATATTATGGGAAAATTAAGAGAAAAAACACAAATAGATTCTAAACATAATAAAACATGAACCAAATTTGTAAAATTATTAACCTCACTTTTAATCCAAAATGTTAAGATATTAATTTTATGAAGTTTGTTTTTTATATATTACTTAATTTACGTCACACTTGAAATTTGAAGTTATAACAATGGGAAAAATTACAAAGTTTTAAAAAATTACTAAATCAAATGAGTATACTTTGCCACTCCACTTTCATGAACAATAATGTTAAAATAGAATTTTTCAAAAAGAAAAATAATGAATTTTGAAGAAGAGTTCGTAAGTAGTAAAATAGAATTACGTATTCGTAGGGATACAAGAAAAACGGTACATTGATGGTGACCTAAGAAAGAAGAAGGATAAAATAAGTGCTTCTAAAGAAGCATCGAGGGGAATAGGAGGCTTTGAATCTCAACAACTATGCACCCTCGTCAACCAACGCGCCCAAACACCAAAATAATTGTCCACATGCAAATTTTGATTTTTGTATAAGTCCCCCCCATTTTTGACTTCTCTCCCCCTTCACGCGTTATTTTGCCTTTTTACATCACTCCCCACTTCCTCTCTCTCTTTATCTCTCCCTATATATATATATTTCCCAAACACTACTTTCGTTTCTCAAAGCAACTTCATCAACCCCTCCCATTCCAATACGTTAGTACAAACAAACACAAGTAAGCCCTTTTGAACTGGTTTTGTTCGGTCAGAATAGCAGGGTTAACTGAATAGGTTCTAAGGTGATGGAGATTGAAGAACAGCAAATAGAGTCATGGTCGGAGGCGGGGAGCACGGGGAGCAGGAGCACGCGAGTGGGCTTCAGCGGGCCCATGAGCGGCCCATTGGTCTCCAACAAGAAGAGCAGCAAGAAGAGCGCCAGGTTCAAGGACGACGAGGAGCTCGTGGAGATAACTCTCGACGTTCGCGACGATGTCGTTTCGGTTCAAAACATCCGGGGCGGGGACCCCGAGACGGCACTCCTCGCCTCCCGCCTCGAGAAGCGGCCCTCCTCCCTGTCGGTGCGGCTCCGACAGGTGTCGCAGGAGCTCAAGCGCATGACCTCGTCCAAGAAGTTCGACAGGGTCGATAGGTCCAAGTCCGGTGCCGCTCGTGCTCTCCGAGGTTTCAAGTTCATGACCAAAAACGTCGGAACCGAAGGTTGGTCGCAGGTGGAGAAGCGCTTTCTTGACTTGGCCGTTGAGGGCAAATTGCCCAAAACGCGCTTCGGTCAGTGCATTGGTACGTCTTCTTTCTCTCATCTCTTACTTTCGCAATTATTTTCCTTATTATTATATGAAAAAAACCAATCATACGTGCTCACCATGTGAAAAAGTTGCCTTTGCACGCTATACGACAACCCACTCTTGTCGTTTTATTCACCCTTTATTAACATTTTTTGTACTAGATCATGAATATGAAACCTTTAGTGGGATTTAGTAATTCAGAATGTTATAAAAGATTGTTGAATAAAGAATGTCAGTGCCACAGCCACTCTTATAGACTATAGTTTCTTCGGAGGGATTGGTCATTGTATAATATTTCTCCTTCATTTTTACACACATGCATGCATCTACAAGTTTTATTGTTTTTTATATAAGTCGCTTTATAAAATAATGTATTTTTTAAGTTTATCCCTCTACTTACACCATGTTTAATTATTTAGTTTACAGAACGATAATTGAAGTAATATAAAAATGTTTTTTATAAATTGAATATTATTAGCAAATTTTAATAATTTTTGAAAGCCTTACAAATGAATAAAAAATAAATGGAAAAAAGTAAAAAATAATAAAAAAGTTTTACTCCAGTATTGAAGTTGTGGGGGAATTTTGGACAAAAATGATGTGTAGGTATGAACGAATCGAAGGAGTTTGCTGGGGAATTATTTGACGCATTATCTCGTCGTCGCGGCATAACATCAGCTTCCATAACAAAAGATGAGTTGCGTGAATTTTGGGAACAAATTACTGACCAGAGCTTTGATTCAAGGCTCCAGACCTTCTTTGATATGTAAGCTTTCATTTCCTCACTGTTTTTTTCGTTAGAAATTCTCATATGCTTAATCATTGAGAGAAAAAAAAAAAAAACAACGCCGCATTTCATGCATTTGCATATGGAACATGCGTCATAATGCAGTTATTGACTCCATCATATGATCATTTCAAACCAATATGAAGGAGACTTTTTTTAAATAATTGAAGTGTCATTTTTTGTAATTAATGCTGCTGCGTAGTTGAAGTAAGAATGAACAATTTGATTATTGAAAAAAGTTTTGAGGTTAATTATATTTCTTCATGACACAATTAGTCATTTTAAGGTTAATTATCCATTTTTTTTTGTTACAAAAATGTCTTATATAGTCAAAAAGATAAACATGGACACAATTTTTCCTTTGAGCATTTGTTTAACAATTTTTTTATTTTTTTATTTTTTATCTAATCTAGAAGTGTTTCTACACTTTTTTTAGTGTGGAGTTATAGTTTCACGAAGAGGTGAATCATGGAACCCTTCACGACAACTAAATTCTTCGAGAATGTCAAATCGTTATATGAGCTACAGGCTAAAATAATGAGTTGTTTGATATAGTGACTTTTTAAACACTTTTAGGAAAAAAAAATATTCGTTTATTCTTTAAGGATGTGGGTTGTTTTATTCGTTGTTCAAACCTAAACATGTTTTGTTAAGGATTAGGTGTGGAATGGGTAGGGTAGAAAGTAAGAAGAAATCAGCATATTAAATAACAATAGAATATACTAAAGGAAAATAAAATAAAAAAAAGAATTAATCAAAGTTTGGCATGCATACTTCTAAAAGAAGGAAAAATCGGGGGAAAAGAAAATCAAAGCTTTGCTCTTTAAAGAAAAAGAACGAGTCAACGGATGGTTGGGTTGACTGTTGAAAAATCTGTGTGAAATTAGCAGCAGCTATTTGAGAAACATTATGTGTACGTATTATACATATCCAAGTAAAAAGAAAAACGAAAAACAAAACAACTATTACTTCAATGTCAACATTATTGAATTTTGATTGGACCTTCACCCATTTCCTGCCAATTGTCGCTAAATAATTTTAATTCATGTCAGGGTGGACAAGAATGCCGACGGAAGAATCACCCAAGAAGAAGTTCAAGAGGTGAGCTTTTACTGTGATAAAAATAATTAAAAAAATTTGTTCTCTCATTTTGTCACTAAATGAAGTGGTAAAACATTTTTTTAATAAACTAAGGGTGATTTTACAAGAAACTTGTGGAAATGTGAACATTCTTGTGTGACTGATTTTACAGATTATCGCCTTAAGCGCTTCGGCTAATAAGCTGTCAAAACTACAAGAACGTTCAGATGAATATGCAGCTCTTATCATGGAGGAGTTGGATCCAGACAACCTTGGATACATTGAGGTTTGTATTCTATCAAATTGCCGAAAACTAAGAATTCACTCGAAATTGACTTAATTGAAACATGTGATGTTTGTTTTTGGTTGCAGCTACACAACTTGGAAATGCTTCTTTTGCAAGCACCAGCACAATCAACTCACATAACCACGGATAGTCGTGTGATGAGTCAAATGCTGAGCCAGAAACTGGTCCCAACCAAAGAGTACAACCCTATAAAGCGTGGCCTCCGGGCACTGGCTTACTTTGTTGAGGACAATTGGAAGAGAATCTGGGTTATTGCTCTTTGGCTCGCAATTTGTGCTGCCCTTTTCACTTGGAAGTTCATCCAATACAAGCACCATGCCGGGTTCCAAGTCATGGGCTATTGTCTCACATCAGCCAAAGGTGCTGCTGAGACCCTCAAGTTCAACATGGCCTTAATCCTCTTACCCGTTTGCAGAAACACCATCACTTGGCTCAGAAGTAAGACCAAGTTAGGCATGGCTGTTCCCTTCGATGACAACATCAACTTTCACAAGGTACTACTAACATGCATGAATGGAAAAAACATAACTTTGTTTCCTAACTGATATGTCGCACACATTATCACAAAGTTTCGTTTTTATTTGCTAATAGTGGTTTTGATTTGACACAGGTGATAGCTTTTGGCATTGCAGTTGGGGTTGGGATACATGCAATTTGTCATTTAACATGTGACTTCCCAAGGATGTTACATGCAACAGATGAGGAATATGAGCCCATGAAGCCATATTTTGGAGAAGACAGGCCCGATGATTACTGGTGGTTCGTGAAAGGGACAGAGGGTTGTACCGGGATAACCATTGTGGTGCTTATGGCTATAGCCTACACTTTGGCTCAACCCTGGTTCCGACGAAACAGGCTGAACCTCCCCAAGCCTCTCAAAAAGCTCACTGGCTTCAATGCCTTTTGGTACTCTCACCATCTTTTTGTCATCGTCTATGGCCTTTTCATCGTCCACGGATACTACTTGTACCTCACCAAGAAATGGTACAAGAAAACGGTATGCACGCATGCATGCACTATTACCCTTAAGTTTGCTTCATATGAAATTTTGTTATTAATTCTGTCACAATTTATTTCCACAGACTTGGATGTATATTGCAATTCCTATGCTACTATACGCATGCGAGCGATTGCTTCGTGCTTTCAGGTCCGGCTACAAAAGTGTCAAAATTTTGAAGGTACAGTATTAATACCAAAGAATTCACCTTCTCACTTGAAGTTTTAATTAAATTCAATTTTGCTTTTTTCCTATTAATGATTATACACCAAAAATTTTAATGTTTTCTTTTTTAAAATTCAGGTGGCAGTGTACCCAGGAAATGTGTTGGCCTTACACGTGTCTAAACCACAAGGATTCAAGTACTCTAGTGGACAGTATATTTTCGTTAACTGCTCAGATGTCTCTCCATTTCAATGGTAATGAGCATTCCTTTTTTTAATTATAACTTTTTTACTATTTAAACTTGGAGAGTGGTGTTGACAAAGGTGACAATGTTGTTGTGTAGGCATCCTTTCTCTATTACATCAGCCCCAGGAGATGACTATGTAAGCGTTCACATTCGGACTTTGGGTGATTGGACATCACAGCTTAAGAATGTTTTTGCAAAGGTAAATTTTGCTCAAGACACAACCACTTTTCCTAAAAAATGTTGCATAATATAACTTACCTTGTTATTCCATTCATGTGATTGATGCAGGCATGTCAACCAGCAAGTGGTGACCAGAGTGGTCTTCTGCGAGCTGATATGTTACAAGGCAACAACATACCAAGGTAAGTTGAACTATAGGCAATGATTTTACTACTGAAAACACCAAAACTGATTCATAGTTTACTGATAGTAGTGAAATTGAAATTATTTTTGTAGGATGCCGAAGCTTTTGATTGATGGTCCTTATGGAGCTCCAGCACAAGACTACAAAGACTACGAAGTAATCCTTCTAGTGGGTCTAGGAATTGGAGCCACCCCTTTGATTAGTATCCTCAAGGACGTACTAAACAACATGAAACAACAGAAAGACTTGGAAGAAGGGATGGTAGAAAGTGGAGTTAAGAACAACAAGAGGAAACCTTTTGCCACCAACAGGGCTTATTTCTACTGGGTTACTCGTGAGCAAGGTTCCTTCGAATGGTTCAAGGGTGTGATGGATGATGTGGCAGAGTATGACAAGGATGGAATAATCGAGCTTCACAACTATTGCACAAGTGTGTATGAGGAAGGAGATGCTCGATCTGCTTTGATCACCATGCTTCAATCTCTCCACCATGCCAAAAGTGGTGTGGATATTGTTTCAGGGACAAGGGTCAAGACACATTTTGCTAGACCAAATTGGCGCAGTGTTTTTAAACATACTGCACTCAAACACCCTGGAAAAAGAGTTGGTAAGTACTATTGTTGCTCAAGTTCAATTTTTCCAATTCAATTTGTATGATCATAGCTCATTTTGAATACAATTCGATTATTTTCAGGTGTCTTCTACTGTGGGGCGCACACATTGGTTGGAGAACTTAAGAGGCTTTCTCTTGACTTTTCCAGAAAAACCAACACTAAGTTCGATTTTCATAAAGAGAACTTCTAAATTCTTTTTATCATAATTCGTTATTTTTTTTAACTGTAATAACGTGTGTAGTTAAGGGAAATATACTAGTTATATATAGTTTGCGGGGTTTTCTTTGTACTAGGTAGATAAGCAGCTAGCTGCAGTGGATTGGAGTTTAGACATACATGTATAAAAGAAATTGTATCATTTTGATGTGAAATGAAACGATGAAGTTGTTAATAATTAAGCATACCATGGAAGAACTCATTAGATGATTATCGTAACAAGTCACAAATTGTTTGATTGTTCAAGCTAACATGTTTCACCAACTTTTCTTCCAGTAAAAGTCTTGTACTACTAGATAACTCCATTTCAACAGTTTACACCTTCGACGAAGACTCAACAACTAGTAATTAAGATTATAGCTTAATTATGTAATTAACAAATATTATACAATAAACAACCTATAAACCACGATTGTGAAGACACTAAAACCTACATGAATAAACTATATTCGTTCGTACATTAATGATAAAAGTTAATGAATTTTTACAAATCCTATTTCTACACTTTTCAGAAACACCTTTGAGAAACACCTAATAATTAAGATTATAACTCAATTATGTAATTAACAAATATTACACAATAAACAACTTATAAACCACAATTATGAAATTAAAGTCAACATGAATCAATTATATTTGTTCGTAGAAGTAGGAGCCTAACACAATTAATGGTAAAAGCTAATAAATCTTTCATTGTTGTTATATACTCTCTTCGTATTGACCGAGAATTGAATTGAGTGTAGAATGAAATTGCAGGTACCTTTATCGAGATTGAGACCTGGAGATCAAAGAGCCCCATGTGTGTTCATGGAGCGTTTCGGACAAGTCGGCCTCAACATTCGATACCTAAGTCCTGAAGTTGCGATGCACCACATGGTCACAATGTTCAAGCTGGGAACCCTTCTCGGGCAGCCTTTACGAAAAACCAGCAACAAACCTAGACGAATTACGACCAAGAGCCATCAAGTTCATGCAACTTGAGGAACTAAAGAAGTTTTGCAATAAGGTAAGAACTCTTGACGATTGTGTAGATAGGAGGGAGCTCAAGAAGGACTGGCACAAGCCACCTCTCCCTCCATGAAGACCAAAAGAATTTTCTCGACCCCATTGTTTTGCAACATACATACCACTGAATGTTGATCGAGTATGGGTCTTGGAAGAGGCTTTGAATGCCGAGTTAATCTCGACACCCGAGAAGACTAATATGCCAACAAACACTAATGAAATTAAATAATGTCGTTACCACAAAAACTATGGACACACAATAGAAGATTGCATGACTCTAAAGAATAAATAGAGGAGTTTATGTAGGTTGAGCACCTTTGTCGATTTGTTAAAAGGGACAGTGACGGAGAACTCCTACGACGCTCAAGGACGAAACATAACCAAGAAGGTTAGAGAGGGAGCGTAACACAATGTGAAGGTAGTCGTGAACGTGACCAAGATGTACCCCTAAGGGGAACTATCATCCAGAAAAAGGCATCTGAGAGCATTTTTAGTCTATCAACACAGTGGTTAGGAAACCAAGCAGAAGTATGTCAACTATACGTTTCACTGACGATGACTTTCAAGCCATTGATGCTAACCGTGATGATTTCTGGTTATCATTATCAAGGTGGCAAACTTTGTAGTGTTGAATACCTTAGTGGACCAAGGGAGCACGATGGACATTTGGTATTGAAAGACCTTCGAAAGGTTGGGGTTGTCACATGACACCATCATGCCTTACGACAAAAAAATTGTCAGCTTCTTAGGCGAGCGTGTTGATACCCCAAGAGTACATTAATCTATACACTAAGTTCAGAAAAGAGAGTAAAAGGTACAAGACTATCTTATCTAGGTCAGGTATATCATCATTGATGCCAACACCTCATACAACGTTTTTCACGATAAACCCTCACTGAATAAGCTTAGAGCAATAGTCTCAACCGCTTACCTCTTGTGGAGTTCTCTTCCAAAATAGGAGATATTATGACGATACATGTGAGTTAGAATGTAGCCTAGAAATGCTATGCCGCTAGCCTGAAACTAACTCCTAAAGCGCCCTACCAAGACTTGAGAGGTGTCGGAAGAAGTCGCATGGTCATGATGACTAACTTAGATCCTCGACTTAACGACAAGAAGAATGGAGCCAAAAGGGGACATTGTCCCTAAGTAGATGGGAATCAAGGGGCATGATACTCGTCTACAGTCCAACCTAACACATGAAGGCAAAGAGCTTGTAAGTTGTAACAAAGGTGCTATTGAAAAATTGAGACATATTCGCATGAACAGTCGCATACAAACCGGAAATAAACCCCCGAATCATCTCCCTCTAACTATTGTATGTAAAGAAGCAAGACTAGTAACGTAGAGAAACTGGAGACTCGAGGAAGAATGGAGGTTAGCTGCCGAGCAAGAGTTGAAAAACTTATTGCAAGCAAGCTTTATTTAGAAGGTGCAACATACAACCTGACTGGCTAACATAGTTCTTGTCAAGAAAGCAGTAGACAGTTGCAAATGTGCACAAATTATACTGACATCAACAAGGCATGCCCAAAATACACGTACCATTTACCAAGTATAAATCGACTCATGAATGAGGTCATTAGACTCATGCCCAAAATAACACGTCACAAATTGTTTGATTGTTCAAGCTAACATGTTTCACCAACTTTTTTTCCAGTAAAAGTCTTGTACTACTGGATCACTCCATCTCAACAGTTTACACCTTCGACGAAGACTCAACACCTAGTAATTAAGTTTATAGCTTAATTATGTAATTAACAAATATTATACAATAAACAACGTATAAACCACGATTGTGAAGATACTAAAACCTACATAAATAAACTATATTCGTTCGTACATTAATTATAAAAGTTAATGAATCTTTACAACTCTATTTCCACACTTTCAGAAACACCTTTGACATACACCTAATAATCAAGATTATAACTCAATTATGTAATTAACAAATATTACACAATAAACAACTTATAAACCACAATTATAAAGACATTAAAGCCTACATGGATCAACTATATTTGTTCGTACAGATAGGAGCCTAACACGATTAATGGTAAAAGCTAATAAATCTTTCATTATTGTTATATACTCCCTCCGTATTGACTGAGAACTGAACTGTGTGCAGAGTGAAATCGCAGGTACCTTTATCGAGATCGAGACTTGGAGATCAAAGAGCCCCATGTGTGTTCATGGAGTGTTTCGGACAAGTCGGCCTTAACATTCAATACCTAAGTCCTGAAGTTGCGATGCACCACATGGTCACAATGCTCAAGCTGGGGACCCTTCTCGGATAGCCTTTACGAAAAACTAACAACAAACCAAGACGAATTACGACCAAGAGCCATCAAGTTCATGCAACTTGAGAAACTAAAGGAGTTTCGCAATAAGGTAAGAACTCTTGACGATTGTGTAGATAGGAGGGAGCTCGAGAAGGACTGGCACAAGCCACCTCTCCCTCCGGGAAGACCAAAAGAGTTGTCTCGACCCCAATGTTTCGCAACATACATGTCATTGAATGCTGATCGAGTATGGGTCTTGGAAGAGGCTTTGAATGCCGAAGTTAATCTCGACACCCGAGAAGACTAATATGCCACCAAACACTAATGAAATTAAACAATGTCATTACCATAGAAACTATGGACACACAATAGAAGATTGCATGAGTCTAAAGAACAAATAGAGGAGTAGGTGCAAGTTGAGCACCTCTGCCAATTTGTTAAAAGGGACAGCGACGGAGAACCCCTACGGCGGTCAAGGACGAAACATAACCGAGAAGGTTAGAGAGGGAGTATAACACAACGTAAAGGTAGTCGTGACCATGACCAAGATGTACCTTTAAGGGGAACCATCATCCAGAAAAAGGCATCTGAGGGCATTACAGTCTATCAACATAGTGGTTAGGAAACCAAGCAGAAGTATGTCGACTATAATGACTTTCAAGTCGTTGATGCCAACTGTGATGATTTCATGGTTATCATTATCAAGGTGGCCAACTTTGTAGTGTTGAATACATTAGTGGACCAAGAAAGCATGATGGACATTTGGTATTGAAAGACCTTTGAAAGGTTGGGGTTGTCACATGACACCATTATGCCTTACGACAAAAATATTGTCAGCTTCTTAGGTGAGTGTGTCGACACCCCAAGAGTACATCAACCTATACACTTAAGTTCGGAAATGAGAGTAAAAGGTACAAGACTATTTAGGTCAGGTACATCATCATTGATGCCAAAACCTCATACAACGTTTTTCACGATAAACCCTCACTGAATAAGCTTAAGTAATAGTTTCAACCGTTCACCTCTCGTGGAGTTCTCTTCTAAAATAAGAGACATTATGACGATACATGTGGGTTAGAATGTAGCCTGGAAGTGCTACGCCGCTAGCCTGGAACTAACTCCTAAAGCGCCCTACCAAGACTTGAGAGGTGTCGGGAGAAATCGCTTGGTCACGATGACTAACTTAGATCCTCGACTTGATGACAAGAAGAATGGAGCCAAAAGGGGACATTGTCCCTAGGTAGACGGGAATCAAGGGGCAAGATACCCGTCTACAGTCCAACCTATTGAAAAACTGAGACATATTCGCATGAACAGTCGCATACAAGCCGGAAATAAACCCCCAAATCATCTCCCTCTACCTGTTATATGTAAAGAAGCGAGACTAGTAACATACAAAAGCTGGAGACTCGAGGAAGAGTGAAGGTTAGCTGCTGAGCAAGAGGTGAAAAACTTATTGCAAGCAAGCTTTATTTAGAAGGTGCAACATACAACCTGACTGGCTAACATAGTTCTTGTCAATAAACCAATAGACAGTTGCGTACAAATTATACCGACTTCAACAAGGCATGCCCAAAATACGCGTACCCTTTACCAAGTATAAATTGACTCATGAACGAGGTCGTTAGACACAAACTATTGAGCTTCCTTGATGCCTACTCGGATAATAACCAGATCCTCATGTAAGAAGGAAACAAGGAGGAAAAGACCTTTCTTACCTAAAAGATGAATTTTTTTTAAGAAGTAATGCCTTTCGACCTAAAAAAATCAAGAAACATATCAAAGGTTGGTGGACCATGTATTCAAGGAACAAATTAGGAAAATCATGAAAGTAAATGTTGATGACATAATAGTCAAGTCTAAGACTACCGAACAACATGCAGCCAACTTGATTGAAGTCTTTAACCAGTTGTGGAAATACAATATGATACTTAATTTTGAAATATGTGTTTGGTGTCAAAGGTGGAAAATTCTTGGGCTTTATGCTTACCCACCACAACATTGAAGCAAAATTATATAAGTGTTAGGCGTTGATAACGATGCAAAGCCCTTAAAACCTCAAGTAAGTGTAAAGGTTTGTTAGTCGACTAACATCCATTTCCTATTTTCTATCAAGACTAGTTGATAAGATAAAGTTAATATTGAAACTAATGAAGAAGGCATAGAAGTTCCATTGGGGCAAAACATGTGAAGAAGCCTTCTTGATTGTGAGGACTTCGATCATGTCACCACCTATCTTTAGCAAACCGATGTTGGAACAACAATTACTCGTATACCTATTGGTGTCGGAAGATTTGTTAGCACAACCTTGGTGAAAGGCGGCATCGAGCATAGACCAGTGTATTTCGTTGGTCATGTGCTATATGATTATGAAACAAGGTAAAGAAAGTGACTTTGGCTCTCATCAACACTCTTATAAGACTTCGGCCATAGTTCTTAAGCCATGAGATTGTCATGAAAACCAACTGCCCAATAAGTAAAGTATTAAAAAAACCAGAGTTGGCTGGACGAATGATAGTATGGTCTATCAAGTTGTAAAAATTCAACATTAAGTATGAGCTTGGGGACCGATCAAGTCTCGATTCATGGCAAAATTTGTGTTCATGTTACAAGGAAAAGAAACCTACTCGAAAAAGTATGAACCCTGTATGTAGACGGATCCTCGAATCACAAGGGTAATGGTGCGAGGATCGTGCTAGCAGGCCCTGATTATATCAAAATTGAGCAATCCATGCACTTCGACTTCAAGACTGCAAATAACCATGCCAAATATAAATGCTCATAGTCAGACTATTTTTGACAAAAGTCAATTTTATCGTGATATTAAATGAATTCATTACTTTTTCTAGAACATTTGTTTTTCAATCCACGAGTGACTTATTACTTTTTCTAGAAGAATAGTTTTTTAATTTACAAATGGCTTGAAAACTAGACTAAACTATGGACATGTACATGTAATAGTCTAGAAACCATAAAGTAATTTATCTCAAATGATGTCTAATTGCAAGTGCATGTATATTGATGAAAATAATGACATATCTCCTATCTCATGAAAGTCACATTTCTTTCGGTTGTAAGTGACATCAATTACTATTAACAAAGGTTAGGTAGGGTAGGTCATACTCAAGGTATTTGAGTTGTTATGCTCTTAAGTATAAAGAATTCTATCTTGATTGTTGACTATAGCTTTTGGTCTAATGGTAAGCGTTCTATCTAATAATTGGTATCAAAGTCAAAATCAATTGATTTCCATTAAAAAATTGTGTAGAAAGATATTTTACAAATGACATTAACGGTTTTGTGACAGAGATAACATAAGTCACTTTTGAATCATAATGCTTATTAATTATAACTTTTCAACATGCATTTGATTCAATATTTTCTAGTAAAACCTTCTAATAAAACTTTATAAACATAGATTGGTTATGGAACAAGTGATTTAGATACATTGACCATGATTTATGTATATATTTATTTCAAAAAGACTTGTAAAAGAAACAATAATTCACCTTCAAAGGTTTCTAGGCTGATTAGGAAATTGACAAAAGAGAAAGGGTCAAGAGGCATCAAATGCTATATTGATAAGTATCCAGCACACAACCACATTCATATTAAGTTTCTAATTTTAATAACACTGAATTAAGAAGAAATTAATTTGTCACATAACAGTTCCGTGCTCCTGTCCTTATTTCTATTATGTTATTCTATTTCATTTCATTAAATTAAAAGCTTAACGTTTATATTAATATTATGTATTTTTAAATAATATTTATGCATTATTTTTTCTTAATAAAACTTACAATGATAATTTGCATAATATTTATCCAATAAAAATTTATATCAATTGCATAATGTTATAATAGATAGAAAAATGAAATTTTGTAATGTGAGATTACGTTTAAGCAAAGTTACTATAAGATAAAATAAGTTAGAGATATTGACAGTCATAATTAAAAAAAAAAATTATAATAAAGAAGAATCCAGAAAGAATAAAAGTGTAGACGGGATATATTGTTATAAATTATTAAAACAATAACAATAATAAGGAATTGGACCAAAAGTAAAATATATAAAATTAAAGATAGTAGAATAAATTTCTCTTTACTTCCAGAAGATCTAAGAATTTGCAAATAGCTCCCCTCTCTCACAGGTTCTTTGTTTTTTTTGTTAGTTCCTTAATTTATATATATTTGATGCCAAAGTATCAGAGCATCGTTTCCTTACTTTTTAAGCATTTCCACCAGTTTCAAAGCAACCTTCTGCAACACAACTCAAGCATCTCAATTAGTTTCCGTCTTCCCAATGGCTGCAACAGAAATAAGAGTTGAAGATGGTAGAGAAGCAGAAGAAGGTGTAGAACATCTCACGTGCAAGGTAGATCATTCGTTCTTCTCATTTTTTCTCTCATTATTTATCGACTCCACCAGATTCTAATCCTCTTCTTAACGCCTCTGTTTTCCAGAGCTGTGTGTTGAAAGTCTCCATTCATTGCCAAGGCTGCACAAGGAAAGTGAAGAAAATTCTACAAAGCATAGACGGTATCCATGTTTAAAACCTAACACATATCCTCATCAATTTCCTTAATAAAATCACTGTTGACGGTTTAATTAGTTTCTTATATTTCAATTTGATGAACGGTTGTTTGTTTTTCTGAAAGTCCAAGGTTGTCGTATCATTATCCTTAATTGCTCGAATTCCTCTTAGGTGTTTATTGCACATCGATTGATTTGAAGCAACAAAAGGTGGTGGTGAAGGGGAACGTGGACAGCGAGACTTTGATTAAGAAATTGAATGAAACAGGGAAACGAGCAGAGCTGTGGCCTGACCAACCCGAGCTGAAGAAGAAGAAGAAAAAGAAAAAGAAGAAGAAGAAGGCGAACACAGAGAACAAAGAGAGACCGAGCGAGCAAGAAAGCAGCGAAGAAAGTAACCAAAGCGGCGACGAAAAGAACAACATCAACAACAAAAAGGAAGCTGTTAAGGTTGTTGTCCAAGACACGGGCAAAATCATGGAAGGTGGCAACATGATCAGAAGCAGCGAAGGGTTTTTCAGCGGTAACAGAATGGGTGAAGGAAGCGCAACCGGCTTAGCCGGTGTGCAGTTCCAAGAGCCGAGGATGGAGCTGAGGCAAGCGATGTCTCTGCCACCCGGTTACCAGTCATCGATGGGAGAGAAAAGGGTTACTATAAACCTCCCGGGAATTGACGATAACGGAGGAGCGAACGAGGGAGGGAAAATTTTGAAAGGCAAGGGGCAAAAAGGGAATGTTGTCATCAACGGTGAGGAGGGTGTTACTGTGGTCGAACACCCTGGTGGAGTCTGGAACCCGAACCAGAACCAGATGCCTGGTGGTCATGGGCTTGGGCCGCGCCCGGGCTTGGTTACTATTTTGGGCCCACCCAATGAGAGTCCCCCACGGCATCAGTTCCCACCGCACTATCATGCACCAGCATCTCCGGTGTATGGTGGAACCCACCACACAACAGCGTATCCCTCTGTCACCCGCTACGGTGCTGCGTATTATACGTCATCGCAACCGTATTCTTATTCTCACGTGTATCGGTGCGTTGGGTCCGAGTCAGACTCAGAAACTTATCCATCACCTCCACCACCACCCTCCTATTCCTTCGAATTGTTCAGCGATGAAAACCCCAATGCATGTTTTATCATGTGAGGGATAATGTCACAACAACTACCATAACTAACTTTAGTTAGTTAGTTAGTTAATTAGGTATGGGTTCTCTGTTACAGTTGGTTTATAATGTTAATGTCCGTACTGAGCGTTTGAGTTTCAATTCTCAAATCTCGTTTAGAGGACTATTATTCGTGATAATTATTGTTGGTGCGCGGAGATTAAATATAGATACGAATTAATTATGATTTTACATTGGTATTTGTGAATCAAACTTTTTGGGGAATTTTTTAAATCGGAATGGGATTGAAGTTGTTGAAGCCGCTGATAATGGCTTCTTTTAAATCCATGAAAAGCTTCCTTATTGCTTCGATTCCCCTTCAACTTGATTATGTGGACATTCCCTTATTATCTCTTAGCCAAACAGAATTTGCGCGAATTTATTCTTCTTCTTTCACGATCAAAAGTGGTGGAAATTTTAAAATTTAACTTCTTATCAACTATGATGTCATTGGCTTTACCTTTTACCCTCTTTTTTCCTGTTTGTTCTCCCTGTTTCCATTCCGATTGTGAAGATAGAGAAGGCCGATAGAACAATCTTATAGGTGAAAAGATTCACTAAGAATCGTAACACCAAAGCTTACAAACTTTAGCATTTGTCCAGCTAGCTTTCTCGCGGATTAAGGATTGTACACTTTATTTTCGATCGTATCTCACACTAAAAAATTTAGTTTGATTAGCCAAAAGTGATTTCTTTATGTTTGAAATACTCATTTAACTAGGTAAATGGACATAATGGTATTTGCTAGTCACATAGTGATAATAAAACCTCTTCCAGTTATCTTTCTATCCATTCCTATTGGTCCGATCAATATTCTGAGGAACCTGGTTCTTTCTGTGTATCTTTTTTCTTTGCTGAGTATTCCTTCTGTGTTCTATACAATTCCGAACTACCTTTATCTTCAAAAGCCTCCAGTTGAATTCACGCATTCAAACCCACAACAATCGTTGGCTTCAAAGATTTATCACAATATTTTGTATCGGCAAAATTATGATTTAACGCTCACTTTTTTCTTACATCTACTTCACAACCCCTTTTAATAATAAAATATTGTACTTAATTAATAAAAAAAATATAAATAATATTTTTAAATAAAATAATAATATTTGTGGTTGTAAAAGGAAAATATAAAACATGTTAAGTATCAAATAATTATAATGCTTCTTATTATATAGCATTGTTTATTTATGTGTTGGAATAATTATAATACTTTTAATTTTAATTGGAGGTTTATTATTTGAGGTTATAATAACCTTCCCTATGACATGTCTTTTTTAAGGTTTTCTCTTATAAGTATTTATGTTTTTCTAATAAACTTTTACTAATTTCCCACTTTATTTTTCACATTCTCTCTTTACTTTCCTTTTTTCATTAAAACTTTATTTTCTGTACAATTATTTTCCCTTTTTCCATCAGAGTTTATTTTTTTTTACAATCTTCTTTTCTTTTTTCTAGGTTACTAATTTCTTTTCCCACGTAACCCTAAAGTTATAAAATCGTTCAAGTAAACGAAACTTCATTTCTTAATATGATTTCTCTCTATTCGAAGCTCGAATCTTCCTTTTCAAAAGTGTAGTACTGGACGGTGTGGCACAGCGTGGTGCGCTGCGGAGTGTCATGGCTCGGTCCGGTGCAAATCGGCGACTTCACAGATCCGGTGACTTGGCCTTTCCTTGAGAATCCAACTCCACCTTCAAGTAGTCTCTCCTTTTGTTCTTCTTTCTCTATTTTGGGACACATGTTGAAACATTCAAATCACAAATTCATCATAACCTCTTACCAACCTCCTCCTTACATATGAGAAATTAATATTTATATACTAATGATCAGCATCAAAAGCCTGTCAGAAAATAACGAAGTTCACAAACTCACTAATTTATATATGCAATATCATTAGATAATTCTAGAGGAGATAGAAAACTTCTTTAAACCTCATAACAACTAATTCATATAGGAATATATTTTTTATACAACTTTCATTTATCAAAGTTCCCTTTCTCTTTTCCGTTTTATAGTACATAGGGTAGCAAAATCCTTTTATTTAGCAATTAATATCATTACACTAACAAATATTACAGCTTAATGTGATGCATTTCTTTTAAGCCAGTCAAATTTTTGAAAGATAAATGATGCAATAAATAGAGAAACATAATTATCTAACCATCGTTATCAAACATTTGAAATTACCTTGACCAGATGGTGATTATCATGGTTCCTTTTGGATTTTTTTCACTTCATAAGATCTTTTGGGTCCACCACTCTATCCAATTTATGTAATTTACTTAAATTATCAATTATTTTTTACCTCTGTTATTTCCTGCTAAAACCATAAAAAAAAATCAGCAAATCATTGTTATTATTTTTTATACAAACCATGCTTATTTGCGTCATATAGATGGATGCATATGGGAGGAAAAAATATTTGGGAGAGAACTTGTCAAATCCAAAAAGAAGCATCCATAATACCTAAGTTAGGGGAAGAACCTTACCTTTGTTTCCAACACATGGAGAAGCAATCACAGGGACTTCTAGCTTCACATTTTTTCGAACTTGCAAGGCTCAAATGTGGTTACCTGGAAAAGAGGCAAGTGGAGTTCAAATGTTGTTACTAAATCAGTTGTAATTTTTGTATTTTTTGTATGTAAATAAAACTTTACCAATTTAGGATTACATAAGAAAAAAAATATGTATGTAATGTGTTTTTACATATGAATTTAAATCTATATGTAAAAATCCTTACCTAACATTGATTTTATCTCTAGATTTTCATTTGTAAGTAATATATGTAAATAAATCAACATTTTTTTTTAATGTCTTTTTCTGCAAACTCAATAATCATAGATCGAAATCATAACTCAACTTGCAAGGTAAACCATCTTCTTCTATCTTGGGAGAACAACGCTATTTTTTTATAAGAACAATTTTCTTACAAAACAACTCATGAAAATATGGTGATGGTAAACAAATTATTATTTTTTTTATTGATAGTTCACTCCCATTATTTGTGGTTGATCATTTGGAGGTTTTTATTAATTTAAGACTACAAGTATACAAAATAAAGAGTGGAATTTACCAAAACATATTATAATAAATCCTTAGATAACATAGGAGGAAATCATAAAGTTGAGCATACATTTCAAGAGGTGGAGATCACAAGATCACATGATCACCTTAATCACAAAATAAATACATTACAAAGTTAGGGGTTTGATCAAAAGCTTTCTAGGAGTTTGAGCATGTTTGAGTCTGTTTAAGACTCCAATCAATCTTTTGGGCCCAAGTTTAACCTTAAAGAGATCACTCTAGAGAATATAAAGCATCAAGGACATAAGACATCTATCTGTAAAATGTGTATAATGTAATTTAGGAATTTATTTTGGGCTTTGTATTATGGGTCAAGTCGTATAAGTCGTATAGGATTTTGGGTCTTGAGCCTTATAGACATGGATGTCCATGAGAGCCTTGAGTGCCAAGGCTATTCCTCTCTTTATGCCACATGGCAATCTCTCATTTGAGATGATTTTGAAGCTTGTGCCAAAAAGTTACTCATGCCACATGTTAACTTATGAATGGAGAGGATTTCTGAAGCTTTTGTCACAAGCTTGGATGTCTAGAGTAGTATAAATAAGAGTGTCAGGCTAATTTAATTTTTCAATTGGAATTAGTAATGAAAGGCTTCCAATTTGATACTTCTACTTCTTGAGTTCTTCTTGTGATAATCTCCTACATAGGTTATCTCTTATACTATCAATGGAATTGGTCTATGGAAAACTCATTTTAAAAATGACTTATGATAAATTTCATGTGCGACTTTAGTCAAATTTTGATTGTATAAGGCTATTTTCTATACTCCTTTTTAGTGTAGAGATTGATATAACATAAGTTTATTGTCGGAAGAAAAAATAATTAAAATTTATAATATATCATTATTGTCATATCTATCAACAAACTGATATTAACAATTTTGCATTAATTCTCATTTATTATAAAACCTTAGAACTTAAACTTGGAACTTAACAGTTTTATTCGGAGACAAATCAAAGTTTGTTGAACATTTAAATAAGTTAAAATTTCCAAGTTAAAGCAATACTTTTTAGCCTTTTTAGTATAATAAATTTGATCTTGTAAATTACAATTTTTCTTTTGTTGAAGAATATTTATTGAGTAGAAATAAGATCAAATAACATTATAAAAATGATATAAATATTTATTATATAAAAAGTTTGTCATATTAAACTAAACATAAACTCTCTTCCTAAAATATAAAGTATATCATATAAGTGGATATAAATATTATATTTCTTTAGATCAATATTTTGTTTTAAAGAATAAGAAACATCAAATATGAAATATATTGTCTTCATACATATAAACTATAAATACTCTTTACAATTCAGATTAATGGTTTAGGTTTTTGAAATGTAACTCTTAATTAGTTCTGTGGACTTTAAAAAATTAACCATTATTACTTAAAGAGTGCTTGCTGGATGATTTTGAAAAACAAAACACATTACAATTCATTTCACATTTTTAGGAAAAATAATTATTGCTCGGATAAATTAGCCAATTTTAATATCAGTTTACATTAATATATGGTGAGATAATATATTTTCTTTTGTAATTTTTTTTAAAGATAAATTTCAACTTCTTCCATATAGGTAATTTTAATGGACTTTCATTTAGTTTCACTTTTGTTTTTGTTTTTCTCTCCTTTATTCAATGGTTGAAGTGTTGCATGCAGATGACCGCGATATAGAAATAAAATAATTAAGTATATTATTTATTATATATTGTATTGAAGTTATGCTATAATAAAAAATAATTATATAAAATGAAGCATCTTAGATATTTATGATCTAATTATACTTATGTGAGTAGTTAGTTTTTTTAATCTATGGAAATGCTTTATTTTTTTTTACAATTATGTTTGTTTCTTTAATAGGTGTCTTTGTAATTTTATATTATAATTTTAAAATATGATTAAAGTTAAAATAAACAAATAATTTGTAGACACTAAATTGGAATTTCCTTTATAATACATTATTATAGATGTATAAAGTTCAACTATTAAAATTATTAAATCTTCTCAAGCTCATTTGACATATTTACTTTAATCACACAATATTTATA
>Ga0123340_1000645_pt1 | contig 24881 bp, 22 predicted proteins | sample SirMexnodulemix_FD_89961 | JGI IMG/M metagenome (GOLD analysis project Ga0123340, IMG submission 89961) | Root nodule microbial communities of legume samples collected from Mexico - Siratro Mexico nodule mix | ecosystem: Host-associated > Plants > Roots > Nodule | place: Mexico: Nepantla...
GCGACAGCGACGCATAAGTGAGGGCCTCGTCCACTTCGTCAGAGGGTCTCATACATATCCTCTTGCGCGCATCTAGTGATAGCTGGCGGGGTAAGGACAATTCGCCCGAATACGGTGATCCGGCGGGCTTGCGGAACTCCCAGTTGAAGAGCCACGCAAAGGCAATCTGCCTGCCGCCCGTCGCGTAGCTCTGCATTGCATAAAAGTCGCTGCCGAAATCGAGGAGTTGCAGCGCGTCGGCGTCCGGAATGAAGTGATCATCGACGAAGTCTCCGACAAGCCCGTAGAGCAGATTGTGTCGCCCGCTTTCAGGATCACGGTGTCCCACAAATCCCATGATCAGTACCCATTTGCCGTCGATCGGAAAAAAGTCGGGACATTCGACTGCCCTGGCGCCCTGCTTGCGGAATAAGGGCGGTGCGCGGTACAGCGGTCCCAGGTATTTCCACTCAAGCAGGTCCTCGGAACCGTAAAGCAGGACTGCCGGGTCGCCATGAATTGAAGCGCCAAGCACCATGCGATAAGCACCGACAGCGTCATTCCACCACACCTTTGGATCGCGGAAATCGTGCTCAACTCCTTCCGGGCGCCGCTCGAGCACAGTCAGGATGCTTTCCGCCTTGATCATTCGTCGGTCCGGCCGGGCGATCTTCTGTATTTCTCGGTAGCCTTTGAAAAGGTCGTAGGCAGGCAGGCGTTCCGTATAGAAGAACATCAGGCTGCCATCCTTGTCCTGAAATGCATTGCCAGAAAATGCACCTCCGGTTGCACCGAGACGCCAGAGGTTCTGTTCCGGATGGAGAAAAACCGGCATGTGTGTCCAGGTGATCAGGTCACGGCTGGTAGCATGTCCCCAGTGCATGGGCCCCCAGTCGCCGCCGCATGGATGGAATTGATAAAATAGGTGCCAACAATCGCCGGTCCTGCAAAGACCCACGGGATCGTTCATCCAGTTGCGACAAGGAGAAAAATGAATTCGAGGCCGCTCAGGATCGCTTCGCAGCCACTTGTCAATTTCTTTTCCCGCCCGAAATAGAATTTCGTCCGTGCTGAATTCCCATAGCTTTATGCCGGCCTTCGCAACGCCTGCCGGATCGTAGGAATAGGCCCAAAGGAATGCTTCCGCCCGATCCCATTCAACGACAATGCTGCCGGCCTCGCGGTGGTGATACGAATAGTATGATGGATGAGCTTCGAAAGCGGGCACATGCCAGAGGGTCTCGCCATCTTGTGAAATGGTGACAGCCCCAGGGCCAGATGCCCAGAATTCCAAACGCTCGCCCGAAGCAAAAGAGACAGTCGCTTTAGCCATGTGGATACGCAATCTGAGTGAAAAACGGCCGGTCCGAAAACCGGCCCAAGTTACCCCTGAGGAGGCCTATCGGTCCGACAAGCCATGTTCAGGCCATCGCCGCGCGAGCCAATCCGCGACCGGTGGCGGTACGCCGAGGCAGGAATCATTTTGCTTCATCAACGGGCCAATCTTCCCGTTTTCCATTTGGTCGTCATGAACAAAACTCCGAATAATCAAAGACTTTTCGACAGATTGCCAATATTCGATCGGCATATATTTAGAACTATCTAATACATTCAAGGAACCGGAGTCCCCCGGAATGCATTCATCGTTCTGTCCATCACAACCTGTTCTTCATTCCCTGAGTCCAGGACTGTATTTCGTACAGACATCTTTTGCACCATCACCGTTATTACTTCGAGCGGCTTCAAATTGTCGGTTGATAGCAAGGCGCTCACCTGTGTGGAAAAGCAGTCACTGCTTGGTGCATCGTTGCTTTGAGAAATTTCGGTTGTGGCCACAATGTTATTATTAGCTATGTAGTTGCCGCTACCCGAAACCACATTGATAATCACCGGCTTTACGGCGAGAGGCTTGATATATTGAGTATCTATTGTTTCCGAAATGTGGTTCGCGATGACCGAATTGTTGCTGCCATCAATTTGTAAAAGTCCGAACAGGTCATCCAAGCCGTTGTCGTACTTCCGCATCGGCGCCCATGGCTCGCGATCTCGCAAGAAGTGATTTGAGGAAACCAAATTCTCGCAGCAGTTAGCAGCAAAAACCAACATCCCGGGATAAAAGGAATGGAACCTATTTCCTGTGACTGAGGAACGCACCACGCCCGAAAAGAAGACACTGCTGGCTCCTCGAGGGAATACGTTGTTTGAGGATACTAGAATGCCGGCATAATTTTCCGCGTAAATGGAATGTCCCCTATATCCGGCTCCAACAAAATTATTTGCTATTCTTGAGGCCTGCCCCATACCCTTCAATTCGATACAGTTGCCGCACTCTGCGATGAAATTGTTATCGATAGCGAGTGCATCTGCATCATGAACAGTAACTCCATGCTCCAGATAGATAAGACCCATCCCCGTTATTCGGAATGAGTCATTGGCGCTGCCTACATAGATTCCCGTTTTGCTATTCGTGTATGTATTTTCTGCATCATTTTGTCCCGAACCATCGTCGACGAAGTGCAAGCCATCGATGCAAAAATCAGCAAACTCCACAGAGCTTATACGAGGATTTCCGCCGCGCTTGACGTAAAACGCGGCACCAGCAGCCTCATCGTCAGCGGCCTCTGGAGAAATGTCCACAAGTATGCGACTTCCGCCCGGCCACACTTCGTGCCAGCGTGCCAACTCGCCTGCGGGTGTGTTGAAACGGATGCTCGAAGACGTGAAACCATGCCCGGAGCCAACGATTTTCAGATAGCTCACATCTATAACGACTTGAGTGACAAGACGATAATCGCCTGGCGGTATATAGATGATTGCGCCAGGTTTTCCGCCGTCATTTAGATCGGAAACCGCTTGCCTGCTTTTAATATCCGCAATGATGCTATTGATGATCGCGCCAATATCCTCATGAGGATTCCCTACGGGATATTTCGTGACGTCGTAACAATTTTCGCCAATCATTGTAATGTCTCCTCGGGCAGCGAGAGTTATCTTGTTTTTCTCCCGGCTGTACCATCACCAGATGCTGGTGCGGGTGTCCGGTTCAAAGAAGTGAAGTTCTTCGGCATCGACGGCGATGCGGGCAATGTCACCTGCGCGTACTGTGCTCTTCGAAGAAAAACGGGCTACAGCAGCTTTTTCGTTGCCGATGTCGGCGACGGCGTCCGGGTCGCCAGCATCCACCCAAGGCGCGTCGATATTCAGGTGCACCATAGATTCAGAACCTAGCGCCTCAACAAGAGTGACGGGGGCCGAGATCTCGGTCGAAGAAGGCCGGATTGCAGCGTCGTTCATGTGCTCGGGCCGGATACCGACAATGACCTGACGGTTAGACGCACCGTTGAGCGAGGGGCGATATTCAAAAACCCGGTCAGGAATTTCGAAACGGTTGCTGCCGAGGGTCAGCGTCCTTCCATTCAGAACGGCCTCGTATAAGTTCATCGAGGGCGATCCGATAAAGGCGGCAACAAAGACGTTGTCAGGACGATTGTAAAGGTTTTGCGGTGTGTCGACCTGCTGCAGCACGCCACCCTTCATGACCGCCACGCGGTCACCCATCGTCATGGCTTCGACTTGGTCGTGGGTCACGTAGATCGTGGTGACATTCAGTTTTCTCTGGAGGCTGGCAATCTCGGCGCGCATCTGCACGCGCAGCTTGGCATCGAGGTTCGATAACGGTTCATCCATCAGGAAGGCCGCTGGTTTGCGGACGATCGCTCGTCCCATGGCGACACGCTGACGCTGGCCTCCTGAAAGGAGTGCCGGCCTGCGGTCGAGCAAAGTCGTCAGTTCGAGGATGCGTGCGGCTTCGTCTACGCGGCTGGCGATCTCCGTCTTCGGCAGGCCTGCCATCAGCAAGGGAAAGGCAATATTTTCGCGTACTGTCTTGTGCGGGTAGAGTGCATAGGACTGGAAGACCATGGCGATGTCGCGATCCTTGGGATCGACATCATTGACCAACCTGTCACCGATTCTGAGTTCACCGCTTGTAATACTCTCCAGGCCAGCGATCATTCTGAGCGCGGTTGATTTCCCACATCCCGACGGACCGACGAACACCATGAACTCGCCATCCATGATGTCGAAGCTCATATCGTGCAGAGCGTGAAAGCTGTTTCCGTAGACCTTGTTGATATTGCGCAGTTCTATGCCGGCCATGCCTTTGCCTCCCTCATCCCTTTACAGCGCCGAAAGTCAGGCCGCCGACGATTTGTTTTTGCAGTGCGAGCGTTACGATGATGACCGGTAGTGAGTAGAGAACGGCCGCAGCTGTCATCGCCCCCCAGGCGAGCCCGTAGACCGAATTGTATTCGGCGATGACGATCGGCGCCGTTTTGGTCGCCTCCGACGTCAACAGCAGCGCATAGAGGAACTCGTTCCAGCTTGTGATGAAGGTAAAGAGCGCGGTGACCGCTATCCCCCCTGTCATAACCGGAAGGACAATCTTTCGGAACGCCTGGAATCGTGTGCAACCATCGATGCGCGCCGCTTCTTCGAGCTCCTTCGGCACACCCTCGAAGAAGGCGGACATGAGTAGCAGCGCCAGTGGTACTGCGGCCGAGGTGTGCGCGAGAACCAGGCCCGGAATCGTGTCGAGCAGCCCCAGCGACTTCAAAAGCTGGAACAGCGGCACGCCCAGCGCCACGGACGGCACCATGCGCGTGACCAGTGCGAAAAGCAGGAAAAGTGTCGTGATCCGGCGCCGATACCGGGTGGCAACGTAAGCAGCAGGAACGGCCACCAATAGCGAAAGCGCAGTCGTCAGCACGGCGACGGTGAGAGAGCTGACGAAGGCTCTCGGCAAAGTTGAGGATTGCAGGACCTCGCGAAAGTTCTCGAACGACAGAACGGCAGGAAAGAAGCTCGGTGGGATCTGCTGGACGTCGGCCGCCGGCTTGACGGAAGTCATCAGCAGATAGATGTAGGGCAGCGCGTAGGACAGAACGAGCGCAAGGGCTGCCGTGTTGATCAGGACTCCGCTGACGTTGAGGCGGGAAGCTTTACGCACGGGCCGGCCTCCAAATCTTCCAATAGGCAGCCGCCGCCAAAAACATCATGACGATGAGAAACAACGTGCCGGAAGCGGACGCCTGCCCGAGATCGCCGAAACGAACCATGCGCTGGTAGATGTTCATCGAGAACACTTCCGAGGCGTGGCGGGGACCACCCTGTGTCTGTATCCAGATCAGGTCGAAAGTCTTGGCCGCGTCTACGCCGCGAACGATGACGATAACGGCGATAACCGGCCGCATCAGCGGCAGTGTGACATGCCAGAACCGCTTGAAGGCATTCGCGCCGTCGATCCGCGCAGCCTCAAGCAAGTCTTTGGGAATGTTCGTCAACCCGGCATAGGAGACAAGAGCGACAAAAGAGGTGGTCAGCCAGATGTCGGCAAAGGAAACGGAGTAAATGACGATATCTTCGCTGGACAGCCATGCGATCGCGTTCGGATCGCTGATGAGCCCCAAGCGGGCCAGCCCATAGTTCAAGATGCCGATATTGCCGACCAGGAGAAATCGCCACAGCAGGCCGGCGACAATAGGTGGAACCATCAGTGGCAGAGCGAAAACCGTGCGGTGCCAGCGCGAGTCCCCAGCCATGGCCGAAAACAATAGCGCGGCGCAGAAACCGAAGGTGAATTCGAAGAACAGCGCGAAGACCGAATATTGAACGGTCCTCAGAGCACTCTCCGCGACGCGTTTCGATGTCAACGCGTCGACATAATTCTGTAGTCCGACCCACTCGCGTATGTGGGGTGTGATCGTATCGACCTTGAAAAAAGAGTCGAATATCAATAGCCCGACCGGGTAAGCGACCAGCAAGCCGAGGATCGCCACCGCAGGCGCAAGCATGTAGAGCACAAATCGGTCTTCACCCGACATGTCCGTCTCCGAAAGCTGATTGCGCGGGCGGTATCTCATCCTCCCGCGACGTTGAGGAAAGTGCCGGATTACTTAAGGATATCCTCAACTGTTTCCTTGGCTTCCTTCAGCACTTCTTCGACATCCGCCTTGCAGGTCAGCGCTTCTTGGACGGCGGGCAGGACCGCTTCGTCGACGATTTCCTGATATTTCTCGTTGATCGGCCGACCTTGCGTTGCAGGCGCGCTCAACGTCTCGAGGAGCGGGACGAAGTGCTCGTAACCGGGCTTGCCGGAATAGCTGCGATAGGCGGAATTCGCCGCAGCAAGGCCGAGCGGAGCTTCGATGCCCAAGGCATTGTTTGCGATTGCAAAAGCGATGAATTTCTTCGCCGCGTCCTTGTGCTGGGAAGTCGAAGGGACAACGTTGTACCATGGGCCGGGGACAGCAGCGATTCCGGCATCGCCGCTCAGCATCGGCACGACGCCGACCTTGCCGCTGACCTTTGAATCCGCGGGCGTCATCTTATAGGCGTGCGCCCAGAACTTCATCATGGCTGTCTTGCCCTGATAGAACAGGTTCTGCGCCTCGCCCCAACCAATTTCGTTCACGTTTTCGGGGACGGAATGATCGATGCAGTGCGGCGCGATGTAGAATTCAAGCGCCTTCCTATGCGCTTCATTGTCGATGATGGCCTTACCATCCTTGTCGAGTATCACGCCGGGCGAACCCGCCTGGAGCACATGTGCCATCCATTCCTCTGAGAAGGTGCCAATGGTGTCAGTGCCCCAGAAGTCGATCTTGCCGTCGCCGTCAGTATCGCGCGTGAAGAATTTCGCGACGTCGCGCCATTGCTGCCAGGTCTTGGGAGGCTGGAGAGGATAGCCAAACTTGGCCTGAAAGGCCTCCTTTTCTTCCGGCTTATCGAAGAGGTCCTTGCGATAGAACACGATCTCGGCATTGGCCCAGGCGGGCATACCAATCAGCTTGACACCGACCTTCGCGTCTGCGAGCAAGGCAGACGGCAGGTCCTTGCGAACCGCATCGGTGAAAAGAGGCGTAAGGTCTTCGACATGGCCCGCGAATTTCGCGTTCCACACGACGTCAATCGTTACAACATCGAATGCCGACGAACCGGAAGCGATTTCGGCTGAAAACTTGTCAAAGACGCCCTGATAGGGAACGACGGAGAAGTTCACCTTGATGCCGGTCTCGGCGGTGAACTTCTCCGCGGCTGCCTTCTGCAGCATTTCACCGCCACCTTCCACGAGGATATTGATGGTTTCAGCCTTGGCGGAGGCCGCAATGCAAATGAGCGCGAGCGCGCTGGCACCAAGCAGTTTCTTCATTCGTTCCTCCCTCATTTCGCCAAAAGCCAGAAGCACTTGCATCAAGCTCTTGTATTGTTGGGACCATAATCGCGATATGACGACGTTGTCAATGTCATTGTCGACGTTGTCATAGAAATATGTCGACGTTGTCATGCGTCTGGTTTACAACAGATCCTCACAAGGAGATTGGCGGACATGGTGAGCATCGTCAGCGTCGCGAAGGCGGCCGGGGTTTCAAATAAAACGGTCTCTCGCGTCATCAATGGCGAGCCCTACGTGACTGAGGAAACCCGGGAGAGAGTGGAAAAAGCTATTCGGGACCTCGGCTATGTCCCCAATATGGCGGCGCGCCTCATACGATCCAGCCGCTCTAACACCTTTGGAATTATCACCGACTATGTTTCTACCACGCCCTATTCGGTCGATATTGTCCGCGGGATTCAGGATTGGGCCAATGCGAATGGAAAAACCATCCTGATGGCCAACACCGGTGGTTCTTCGCAGCGAGAGGTGGAAATCTGGAAAATGTTCCAGTCCCATCGCATTGATGGGGTCCTGTATGTAACCATGTACCACCGCATCGTAGATCCCGAAATCGGCGATGTCAGCATCCGGACAGTGATGATCAACTGCAGGCCGCAGACAAGCGGATTATTGCCATCCATCGTGCCCGATGATTATCAAGGGGCGCGAGATCTTACCTGTTATCTGCTCGAGCAGGGTCACCGCAGGATCGGTTACATCAGGCTAAACCCAATCCTGTTGGGAGCCGAACTGCGCCTGGACGCATTTCGCCAAACGACACGGGAGTTTGGTCTCACAGAGAACGATCTCTCTGTCTGCCTTGGCATGGAAGGACCGGTTGGAGCCGAGGAGAATTACGTTTTTGCAGCAGCGACCGAGATGCTTAAGCAGAAGGATCGTCCAACCGCGATCATGAGCGGCAACGATGAGATGGCGATCCAAATCTACATTGCCGCTATGGCGTTAGGCCTGCGGATTCCAGAGGATGTCAGCATTGTCGGCTTCGACGATTTCCGGACCGTTTCTCTGGCTCTGAAGCCGGGACTGACTACGGCAGCATTGCCATACTACGATCTCGGCCACGAGGGGGCGGAATGGCTCAACGATCTGATAGCCGGCGAGAAGATTGATCCCGGCCGTCGTATCGTATCATGCAAGCTGGTTAAACGTGGTTCTGTGGGCCTTCCTGCCTAGATCAAGCGCTGAGCGCACTCGACCGCGACCCGCATGGTCAAGGATGCCTTGTATTTTGCCATAGATGTCGCCGTTCTCGGTCAGCATCTGGGCGGCGCCAGGAGGCATCGCCTTGTGACCATCATGACTTAAGGCCTGCTTACCCCAGGGAGCGGAAAAAATGTGGGGTAAGTATCTCGTGTAATCGAGTGCTTTTCGGAGCGCGTCTCAGCGATTTCGGCCTCTCCCTGGAGGAAGGCGAGGAAATACTGTTGCAGTCGATCCCACGCCAACGCACTCCAGTTAAGGCTTTGTCGCTCCAAACTAACCGTCAGGATTCGTCCTTCTGAGCCCTGTCCGCACGCAAGCGGGATGTTGGTGCGGCTGTCTCGGACAGCGACCGTATATAAGTTAGATTTGGCTTGGCAACGAGCCGCGTCGCGCAACGGGCCCAGACCATGGATGCCGCAACGAATGACGGAGTGCGAAATGTCACCCTGACGAAAGTTCCGTGTTGACCCTCCTCATATAAGCAATTGCCACCACGATCGTCGTGACCTCGGGATCAAAGCCCTTTTCGTGACCCGCTGGCTCGGATACGCGAAGAAACTCTATTCACAAATCAATTCAGTCGATCTGCCTTGCAATCGATCTTGATATTCACATATCTATTCAGCACCTCGCCTCGGTCAATATGGCAAATGGCATAATTTATTGAAATTGCTTGGTTTGAAATAATTTCTGTTGCCATTTGCAATTCATAGATCAATTCATAAGTAGAAATCACAAGGCGTGATAGCAGGAAATCCATTCGGGAATCTATTCAAATGAACGAGCAAGACAAGCTGATCGTGGAAGCAGTGAGAAGCGGCAATGACACGGTTCCGAAGATCTTGAGCTGGTTAGAGCGCAACGGAACTCCCAGCAGCCAGCCGACTGTGTCCAGACGCCTTATAGGTTTGATTGCAGACCAACGCATCCGCCAGGAAGGACGGGGCCGCGCGACTGTCTACCGATTCGACGACCACCATGACTACTTCGCCATACCGGGAACGCAGCGACGCGCAGTGCATTACAATCCAGACTTAATCGATCGATATATCCCGAACGAGACAGCGTGGTTTTCGTCAGGCGAGCTCGATTCAATGACGCAGGCCGGGGGCGGAGCGGAGATGGATGCGAGCACGTACTCCAGGGCGATCGCCCAAAAGCTACTCGTTGATCTTGCCTATGCGTCGTCCAGCCTTGAGGGCAATACCTACAGCTATATCGACACCGAAGTTCTCGTCCAGTACGGCAAAATCGCCGAAGGCAAGGAGGCGGACGAGACCTTGATGATCCTCAATCATAAGGCGGCGATCAACTACCTCATCGACTACATCCAGGACATCGAGATCGAAGTCCGTGAATTCAAAACGATGCACTCGCTCCTGTCGTCCGGACTTGTCGACGAGAGGCAGGTCGGCACGGTCAGGCAACATATCGTCGGCGTCGGCAACTCAGCGTATGTCCCACTGGCGAACCCCGCAAGGCTTGAGGACGAACTGGAAAAGATCGCGGACAAGGCTGCACAGATCGCAAACCCGTTCGAGCAGAGCCTGTTTCTTATGACTATGATCAGCTATCTGCAGTATTTTGTCGACGTGAACAAGAGGACGGGCAGACTGATGGCGAACGTTCCGCTCCTTAAGGCAGGCCTCTCACCGCTCTCGTTCCTGAACGTCGACAAGACCGAATACACCAGGGGCCTTCTAAGCTTCTATGAGCTTGGACGTTCAGACGTGATAGCTGCCGCCTATGCAAAGGGATATGTAGCTTCTGCCAGCCGCTATCATGCCTACATGGGACGTGATCACAGCCTCATCGAGATGGAGACCCGGTACAGGGTCGAACTCCACCGGGCGGTGAAAAGTTATGTCGAAGGATCGCTCGCGGAAGGGCAGAGACTTGGTAACGACTTCGTCGAAGCGGAATTTGAAGGTGTCCCGGAAGAGGAGCATGACGCGTTTGTCAGCCTCGTCCAGAAGGCAATCGCCAGCCTGCACGGCGGCAACCACGCCGTTTATGGCATACGAAGGAAGGCCTTTGACGCGTACGACGACCTCGGAGATCATGATCCCCGCAACGGCCTATAAAGTCGCGACCGTCGTCCCCTTCATGGCTGATACGCTGGCGATAGGCGATGTCCACGGTCGTGCCGACCTGCTTGAAGCTCTTCTGGAAAAAATAGCCAGCAACGCCGGAGGCCGACGCGTCGTCTTCCTTGGCGACATCATCGACCGTGGGCCGGATTCGCGGCTTGCTCTGAAGCTCATCGCGGATGAACTGGACGCGATGACGGAATCGGTTCTCATCTTGGGAAATCACGAGGAACTCATGCTCTCGTTCCTGGACGCGGAGCGCAAGGCGGCGCCATTTCACACATGGATGCAGAATGGCGGCGTCGGCACCGTTAGATCCTTTGGCATCGATCCGAATCTTGACCCATACCGGATCGCCGCAATCCTATCTGAAACTAGCGAGGCACAGGTGCTCCGGCGGGGGATGGACATGGTGCGATCCGACAGATTCGCATTCGTACATGCCGGCATCAGGCCACATGTTCCATTCGAACGACAGTCGCTTTTCGATCTGAGATGGATTCGCGAGCCGTTTCTAAGCTACTCTGGATCGTTCGAAAAAATAGTCGTCCATGGGCACACTCCCACGTCAAGCGGGCTGCCAGAAATGCGGCGGAACAGGGTGAACCTAGACACGGGCGCCTTCGCAACCGACCGCCTATCAGCCATTCATCTTGCGGCCGACGAAACTTCGTTCGCGTTTCTTTCCGCCACGGGAGCCGCGAATGAAGCGATTGAAGTCCGAGACTGCATGCCGACAGTGGAATAGAAACTATGCTGGCTTCGGCGGATGGATCCACGCTGTGATCATTGGCGGCAGTTGATACCTAATTCCGCCTTATGCCGATATCGGCATAAGAACCCACTGGTCCGGTGCAGAGCACAGCCTGGGCCGCGACATGAGCGGCAGATTCGGCAGCGAAAGCTACGCCGTCGAAGAGCTCATTGCCGAGCTGGCACCGGTCTTCCCTGCCCCCAGAAATGAAATCGCCAAGATGACTTTTGGTTGGAAAGAAGCTAGGTTGCTCGTCAGTTGCACAAGCTCGAGGCAGCGCCAGATGGAGCGTCATCTTTCTGCGATCCTCTCCGCCGATGTGGTGGGTTTCAGCCGTCTGATGGGGTTGGATGAGGTGGGTACGCTGACTTCGCTGAAAGCGCACCGCAGGGAACTCATCGACTGTAAGATCGCAGAGCACCATGGCCGCATTGTCAAAGTTACCGGCGACGGCATGCTGGTAGAGTTTCCGAGCGTCGTGAATGCGGTTACCTGCTCGGCGGAGATCCAACGGGCCATGCCTGGGCGCAACGAGGACGTGCCGCAAGACCGCCGCATCGAGTTTCGTGTGGGGATCAATTTGGGCGACGTGATCGTCGACGGCGATGACATCTACGGGGACGGTGTAAATGTGGCGGCGCGCCTGGAGGGAATCGCCCCGCCCGGCGGTGTCGCGATTTCCGCTTCGGTCCGCGATCACGTTGGCGACAGGCTTGGCCTCGCATTCGAAGATATGGGTGAACGGGAGTTGAAGAACATCGACCATCCGGTCCGTGTTTTTCGGGTGCTGCTAGACGCCCCCCGCATGGCATCCGAGGGGCCATCGCTCGAAGCTCTGTCGCAGCCGAGTAAGCCCTCGATAGCCGTGTTGCCATTCACCAACATGAGCGGGGATCCGGACCAGGACTATTTCGCTGACGGGCTGGTCGAGGACTTGATCACCAGTCTGTCAAAGGTCGCCGGCCTTTTCGTCATCGCCAAGAACTCCACCTTCGCGTACAAGGGCAAGACTGTGGACATGCGCCGAATCGCCATGGAACTGGGCGTCCGTTACGTGCTCGAAGGAAGTGTCCGCAAAGCCGCAAACCGGCTGCGCATTAGCGGGCAGTTAGTCGAGGTACCTTCGGCGACCCACGTCTGGGCCGACAAGTTCGAGGGTGCGGTAGAGGATATTTTCGATCTGCAAGATCGACTGACCGAGAGCATTGTCGGAGCGATCGAGCCGTCGCTGCGACACGCCGAGATCGAGCGGGCGCGTCGCAAGCGGCCCGACAGCCTAAGCGCCTATGACCTCTACCTCCGCGCCTTGCCGCATGTCTATGCGAACACCCCAGTGGACACTGACAAAGCACTGCGTCTCTTGGATGAGGCGTTGAGACTGGACCCGAACTACGCGGCAGCGCACGGGTGCGCTGCTTGGGGCCACGAGCAGCGCTTTTTCCGCGGCGGCTTTCATCCTGAGGACAGGGTCGCCGCCTTGGAGCATGCCCACATGGCGCTGAGCTTTGGAGCGAACGATGCGCAGGCATTGAGCATCGGGGCTTTTGTCCACGCCAACATCACCCGTGACTACGAAGGAGCAATCGGCGTTCTTGACAGGGCGCTGAAGTTGAACAGCAATTCGGCCTTGGCATTCGGTTTCAGTGCCTTAGCAAACGCCCACAGTGAACACTATGAAAAAGCAATCGAGCACGCCATGAAGGCGTTGCGGCTCAGTCCGTTCGATCCTTTGAACTACCATCCCTACTGTGCGCTAGCCCTAGTCTATCTGTTCACCGAACGCTTCGCAGACGCCGCCGCCTACTCGACGCTGGCAATCCAGGCGAACCCTAATTTTAGCGTGCCACATGCATATTTGACGGTCAGCCATGTCAACCTCGGTAACCTTGCAGCAGCGCGCGCGGCGGCGCGGCAGTTGCTGGAAGTCGCTCCAGGTTTTACCGTCAGCGGATTCATACGGACGGACTTGTTTCGCCGCTCGTTGATGAAAGCGCTTGGCAAAGCGTTGCGAAAAGCCGGACTGCCGGAATGAAGCGACAATGCGTAGTCTGGTCCGGGTGCCCATGGCCTGAACGAGCGCGCACATTCTCGACGTTTCCCTCATGTCGTCTCAAGGGTCTATCCAGTCATTCCGGGGTCTATATAAGAACTGCTGATACAGGCGTCGTGCGGTCAACGTCCATGCCCTAATCCCGGGGCAAAGCAAAGTCAGCAGTAATGGATTACGGGCGCAGGCGCTTTGGCGTACGACTGAGAAGCGTCACCTCTCGGATGCTTGCAGCATCCAGCATGCCGCATAAGGATGCGCGCGAGACCAACACCCATTCCCCCGTGAGGTGGGCAACCGTAGCGGAAGAATCCAAGATAGTCAGAAAGTGCATCCAGCCGATATCCGCGTTCGCTGGCTTGTGCCACGAGCCTTTCATATCGGTGCTCCCTCTGCGCTCCGGTTGTGATCTCCATACCGTGCCAGAGGAGGTCGAAGCCCCTTGTGAGGTGGGGACGGCCCGGTTGGCGCATGTGATAGAACGCACGGCTGCTGGCAGGGTAATCGGTGATAAAGAGGAAATCGTGCTTCGTCTCTGCCGCCAAATGTTCGGCAAGAATCCGCTCGCCCTCGCCGTCCAGATCATCATGCTTGGGCAAGGTATGACCCAGCTCTTGGAGAAGATCGCGAGCCTCCTCAAAGGTGATTTTTGGGAACGGCAGAGATGGCGCGACTATATTGACGCCGAAGATTCTCTTCATGTCCTCACCATGGACAGTAGGGCAATTCAGATATTGAGGATCGGGGCAAAGGTTTCGTCGACATGGCTTTCTCCTGAACGAAAAAACGGATCGGAGAAGCCAGAACACCAAGCCCATCCGAAACCGATGGGGCTGTGGTGAGCGATGAGCTACGCTTTAAGCGTGCACGACACCAACGACCCCGGAGGGGCCGTTATTATTGATGGCGATTGTCGACAGCGTGCTCATACTCGTATTCTAGTTGTATAAATGCTGAAATGTAAACCCCTCTTTCCTGGGTTCGGCGAGGCGGATCGAAGCCCGCTGGACCTGACAGGACGGGAACCACGTTTCGGCACCTTGCTAGAAGGGATTTCCGTGCCATGGAATATTCTTCAAAATGCCAGGACTGGTCCGGTGTCGCAGAAACGTGTTTCGAGGTGCCGCAAAGGTCCCATCCGAAATCGTCTCTACAATATCGTTCCCAAAAAGCTAGCGGGCTACTGTGAGACACAGCACTACGAAATACGCATTCCAACAAGTCGATGTCTTCTCCTCCCAGCCTCTCTGGGTGAAATCAAAATGTCGAGCTCATCCGTAAGGCTGATCAGTCCACAGTCGAACATCCAATGTGCCGTCCCGGATGGGGCGATGCCATTACCAAGGAAACCTCTCACTCCCTGGCATCTGGCGCATGCCAAGTTCCAAAACGATCCGCCGCGCCGCCTGCGGCATGACGTCGAGCGTCTTGGCCGACACCAGCGGCCTTGCCATGACGAATGCGACCAGTTCTGGCAGTTTTGATGACGTTCGGCGTTCGTCCAGCTTCCGCGGCATCATGGCTTTCCGTCGAGACGTCGGCTGAAACCACGGCTTTGGCCGCGGTCTTTGACATGAACGAGCAGGTGGCCGGTAGGTCGTGAACCCATAAACGCGAACGGCTGAGGTTGGTGGGAAAGCGGTCGTACCGATAGTCGCTAGCCAATGACAGCTAAGCGCCAGAAGCGGAAGTTGCTCCAGTCGCAAACCCCCGCGGTCTTGAAGGCTGTAGCTTCAATTGAGCATTCGGCGAAGCCAAAGTCTCGTCTGAAAGCTCGACTTTGGCCTCCAGTAGATCACAGAGGCTCCAAAAGCAGACCTGCCGCCAAGGAACGAAAAGCCTCGACCGCCTTCGGCAGCACGCTCTGCGGGTTTTCGCTCGCGGCAATCCAGAGAGCAGCATTGAGAGCCGCGCCGCTCAGCAGCCGGGCCGCCGCCTCTGCGTCGAGCGGCTTGAGGATGCCTTGTGCGACAAGCCGCTCCACAGTGCTCTTGGTCACCTGTAGACAACTGTTCTGGCTGCGCCACTGCGAGGGATCACCTAACACCGCAGGTCCGTCGAGCAGAACGATGCGTTGGACTTCCGGATCAAGCGCCATCTCGATATAGGCCGCACCCTCGGCGAGCAGGCCCTGCCAATCGTTACCCGCCCGAGCGCCAATCTCTTTAGCGCGCGCCGCCATTTCCGTGTCAATCTGATCGACAACCGCCGCCAGGAGCCCGCGCTTGTCTCCGAAGTTGTGATAAAGCGCGCCCCGTGTCAGACCGACGTCAGCCGTCAGCTCGTCCATTGACGCTGCGGAGTACCCCTTTTCCGTAAAAGCCTTTCGCGCAGCCGCTATCAACTTGACGCGGTTTTCCTGCATCGTTTCGCTACGTCTTTTCGCCATCCAATCCTCAACTTCACATACGAAGCGTATATTAACTTGACATACGATACGTATACATAATATTCCATATACGTACCGTATATCAAATGGAGCGCGAGCTTGTGAAGCGTTACTCCGCGCTCATCGGTTGTTAGCCAACAATAAAGAGAGATCAGATGACCCAGCGCGAAGCAATCTTTCCTGCAAACAGGCACACCCTTTACGAGGAACACGGCTATTCCGCCGCTATCCGATCCGGTGATCTTCTGTTTGTGTCCGGACAGGTCGGCAGCCGTTCCGATGGAACGCCCGAACCCGATTTCGAACGCCAAGTCCGGCTGGCCTTTGAAAACCTGAAGGCCACGCTGAGCGCAGCGGGCTGCACGGTGGATGATATCGTGGACGTAACCACCTTCCACACTGACCCTGAAAACCAGTTCGGAACTATCATGGCTGTCAAGCAGCAGATTTTCAGCAAACCACCCTACCCGAATTGGACTGCGCTCGGCGTAAACTGGCTCGCCGGCTTTGACTTTGAGATAAAGGTCATCGCCCGTATTCCGGCGAGTACTTGACGTCGCCACACCCCCGGCTGCGCGGGAATCGCCATGTTCTGTCGCATGAGCGCTCTCCAGAAGCGGGGCTCTTGCAATGGAGTTTGCTAAAGCTCGATTACCGCTCTGGGCCGGTACCGGAAATTCCGGTCCGCATCGACGAGCGGCAGCTTTGGGTCGATCTTTCCGGTTCCCAATCCGTCGGGGAAGGGTGGAAGAAGGTCATTCGTCTCGCTCAACGGAATGAGCGGGTGCGCCACAAGCGGACAAACCAAAGAGCGTCGCTCCATGCCGCGGCAGACGGAGCCAGGAGAAATTTGACGTGCAAGATCGCCTCGGCGGAGCGCCAAGGTTTTCCACGAACTGTTTGACAGATCAGCCGACTAACCGGGTCGTTGAAAAGACCGACAGGAATTCAGCTTTTCACAAAGTCCGCCGCGCTGAGGGGAACAGGTCTGTAGCCGTCGACGTCGGCAATGTCATACTCCCGACCCAGCTCTGCCGCGACCAGGACACGCCCGGATTTCGACATCAGCGCAGGGTCCCGCCAAAGTCCGGCGATGACATGGCCGATGAACCTCGGGGATTCGGAGTTGGACAAGTCGAAATATTCGGCGTTCTGCATGACGGCTTCGGTGCGTACCAGCCCGAGATAGAGTGCGACGGCGGCGACTTTATGTGGACGCAGTTCATGTGCGAAGTCCGCGGCCATCTTGTCGGCGGCGGCCTTGGCCATGCCGTAGATCGCGTTGCCGTCGTAGAATTGAGCTGCCCAGAATGAAATATTGACGATCAGACCGCGCTGCGTCGAGATCATCATCGGCGCCACTGCGCGCGACATCATGAAAGCCGCCCTCAGCGCGGTGCCGATCATTGCGTCCCACCGCCAGACGGGCTGCTCCCAGAAAGGGCGCGGCCAGGTAAAATCGCCGTCCTCGACCATGTTTTCATAGCCGGGCCATACATTGTTCACCAGAATGTCCAGCCTGTTGGCGGCCCTGATCTCTTCAGCCACGCGCTCGGTTTCGGCGTCGTTGCTGTGGTCGCAATGATGAACGACTAGTCGTCCGGGTAATGCCGCAGCCTCAAGCGCAAGCCCCTCCAGCGATCCCGCGCGTTTACCTCCCAGGCTTGCCTCCGCCTCGGAACGGGTCCTGCCGGTAACGTGGACCGTGGCTCCCTCGGCGAGCAGCGACAGCGCAATCCCGCGGCCGACACCGCGGCTTGCGCCCGTAACCAACGCGACGACATCTTTCATACTGGCTAGCCTCCCATACGATGGCTGTTGCAGGCAGGGGACATCGGAATTTTGCTGCAGGCAGAAAACGGATGCTTGCCGCATGAAACCCTAGGGAGCAGTCAAATACAATCTCGCGTAGTCTGCCCGATTAGGGCCGACTGCCGCCATGGCACAGATGCGCCAATAGGAGACGTTGAAGGCACCCAAACTTCAGACTATTGACGAGGCAAAGCCTTCGAATAGCCGATGGAAGATGAGATGCCCCGATACGACTTCAACCACGTGGAGCTTATGGCAAAGAAGTATATCGATGATGGCAATTTTCCTGATGCCATCAAGATTTACCTATTCATGTCGGATGGCGACGCCTCACTCGATGCCGGCTATCTCGGAGAGCGGCTGGGCATTTGTTACGAGCGACTAGGCGACCTCCATGCCGCGAAATACTGGTACGGACGAGCGGTGGAGGAAAATCCGGAGGTAAGGCGTGAAGCAGCGCAAGCCTACGAACGCCTGAGCAATGTCGGCATCGACCATCTATTGTGAGTCTGCTTTGGCCCGAAAGCGGTCCATTTGGAAGCGAGGCGTTAAGGCAGATATGGGGCGTTTACCGACTGGCTGCTTCCACATCGATTTAGGCCTCAAAGAGCCTCGTCGGGCCCGGGCGACCGCGGCAGACGAGCTGGGTGGTGGGCGATGATGATGACCGCCTGCTCGTTCTTCAGGGTTCGCCCACGCGCTGGAGTTCGAAGAAGTAGATCCTCTCGTCGCCCCTGATCGCCATCGCCCCCATGATCCTGTGCTCATCGATCCGCCGGAAATGATCGACGATCGGCTGGTCGTCGTAGACCATGGCCGCACTCTCGAGGCCGCCAAACACCGCAGTCTTCAGGGAGGCGACCGGTCCCTTCGCCCGCGTCCGGCGCTGGAGATAGGAAAACAGGTTGCGGGCAGCGCGCGTTCTCCCGAGTTTATGAAAACGCAGTGCCAGCCGAAGCGGGATCCATGCCGGATCCACGGCAACCAACCGCGGCTCGCCCGAGCAAAACAGCAAGGCGTCGGCGCGCAAGGTCGGCGTGAATCGTTTGCCGAACCAGCCGAGATTTTCGAGCACTCCGTCGAATGGATGGCCGGTCGGGATCTCGTGTCCTTTCCAAAGCCCGACGAGTTCGTGCGGCGCGACCGGCGGTAGGCTCCGGAACTCCTCAAGCGCTGTCTGCTTGTCTTTCACGAGAGGCATCCTTCTTGTCCTTGCGCTCTCTGGTCCGCCGCCTGGATTTGGCGTCGCGGCGGGCCATCCGCAACTCCTCCAGCGTCGGCATCCACCAGCCACGGTCGAGTTCGTCCTGCCTCGGTGGCGCCCGGGCCGGCCAGGTCGTAACCAGTTCTTCGAGCAAGCCGAATCGCCAGGATGCCCAGACATATTCCTGGCTATCTGCGGCGGGAAAGTAGAACGTGCTGATCGTCGCCGGGTCGGCCAGCTCGCCGTCGGTGCCTGTGAAGAAGACGACGCCTACACGGGTGCCGATCGCGCGCTCGAAGATCGGAGCGTCATCGGCAGGGACGGGATATCGCTTCTTGCGCCGCTCCCTCATCCTCGCCTTGGATGCCTCATCTTCATCGCTCCCCTTGATGGCCTTGCGCCGGGCTCGCCGTGCTTCAGGCTCACTGCGCTCAGCGGCCGCCTCGATCGCCGGCCAGCGCTGGCGGAGTTCCTCGAATGAGCGGTAGGGCACGGTCCACAGACGGCGATCGGAGTCCCAGCGCGCGTACGGAATCTCGCGGATTTCGTTGACGACACGCCGTGAATAGGGCGTCCTGATCTGTAAGGAGGCGGCCCCCGCTTCGAGGTAGCGACTTTCGATCGGCTCGAACGCGAAGGCGTCTCTGCCCTTCTCATCAGCGAAGGCGTCGGCCTCCGCCTCCATCTCGGCCAGCCAACGGCTGATACGCCTTTGAGCGGTGCGCCCCGGCACGAACCACGCATTCAGCCTGTCGCTCCAACGGGCACGCGGGAACGCCTGCCGAAACCGAGCGATTGTCATCCGGTCGTGCGGCAGGTCGATCGTGGCGCCAATACGCGCGGGCGTGGAAGATTCAGGTTTCGCTTCTTCATTCATCGGTCATGGCCCGGGCAGCACGTTATCGCGCTCACGCTGCCAGTATTGATTTTCCGAGGCGCTTGATCGCCTGTTCGAGCGGACGCTCGCCATCACAATAGTCCCGCCAAACCGCTTCGGGTCGAGATCGGACTTCACCTGCGTCCAGTTGAGCGGCATCGAGACGGTGGCGCCGGGTCGCGCGCGCGGCGACAGTGGTGCCACGGCGGTCTAGCTCAAGCCTCAAATCATAGTGGAGCCGAGTGGCGTGGTGCTTCTGGATCACGAACCGCCGGCGGTTCGGTCGCTTGACGTGCGCCTGCCCGCTCGGCTCGCTGGTCTTCTTGAAATCGCGCTTGGCGCGGTATTTCGAAAGATTGTCGGCCATGATTTCGCGGATCCTTCCAGCGGCACGACGAGCGGCCGGCGTCTGCTTCCTGATTGTTGTCGTTCAAAGGAGGAGAACGCCTGCAGCGGCCCGTAGTTTCGCGGGCGTGGGCACGGGGTTGCTCGAAATAGTTGATATCGCGGAAGAGGTTGGTATGTTCTCTATTTGTTTCGGCACAAACTTCAAAGCGACAAGCCGGATACCATCGCGATCGCTGAAGCTGCCATGAACGATATGAGCCCCGCCCGCATCCGCAAAATCGTCCACGTGGACATGGATGCCTTTTATGCGTCGGTCGAGCAGCGCGATAATCCGGACCTGCGCGGCAAACCGATCGCGGTTGGCGACTCCGCCACGCGCGGCGTCGTGGCGGCCGCGAGCTACGAGGCGCGCGCCTTCAGCGTCCATGCGGCGATGCCCTCGGTGACTGCCAAACGAAAATGTCCGGACCTGATTTTCGTGCCACCACGCTTCGACGTCTACAAGGCCGTGTCCCAGCAAATCCGCGAGATCTTTGCGGAATACACGCCGCTGATCGAGCCACTGTCCCTTGACGAAGCCTATCTCGATGTCACCGAGAATCTGAAAGGCATGGAGATCGCCACCGAGATCGCGCTGGAGATCCGCGCCAAGATCAAAGCGGTCACCGGCCTCAACTCGTCGGCCGGGATTTCCTACAACAAGTTCCTCGCCAAGATGGCGAGTGACCTCAATAAGCCCAACGGCCAGGCGGTCATCACGCCGAAGAACGGGCCGGCATTCGTCGAGGCCCTCCCCGTCAAGAAATTCCATGGCGTCGGGCCGGCGACCGCCGAACGCATGCGGAAATATGGGATCGAGACCGGGCTCGATCTGAAATCGAAATCGCTCACTTTTCTGCAGGAGCATTTCGGAAAATCTGGTCCGTATTTCTATGGCATCGCCCGCGGCATCGACGACCGTCAGGTGAAGCCCAATCGGATTCGCAAGTCGGTGGGTGCGGAAGACACCTTCGTCGAGGATATTGCCGACCTCGAACTGGCGACCGCCGAGCTGAAGCCCTTTGCCGAAAAAGTCTGGCGCTACTGCGAGGCGCAAGGCATTAGCGGCAAAACGGTAACCGTGAAAATCAACTATTCGGATTTCACTCAGGCGACGCGCAGCCGAACCGGCACAATTCCGTTGGCGAACATGGCGGAGATTGTCGACATGGCGGCAGACCTTCTGACGACCGTCTATCCTTTCAAGCGCCCTGTCCGGCCGCTCGGGGTGACGCTCTCATCGCTGACGAGCAGGGGCATTGGCGATGCACAGCGCCAGTCCCAGCTTGATCTGGGGTTGTGAAAGACGACGATCCGGCGCGTAAGAGGTACCGGGGTATCCTTCACGGGTCGCCGCCAATGCTAATTGTGTTCAACCACGGCTACCTTGTGCTCCGGACGGAGGGCATATAAACTGGGCAAATGGTTGACCATTCGTCCCAATCCTCTTCGCCGCCAAGTATCCCAATGGATGCGCTAAGCGAAGTCCTACGAGACTTTCGCTTGAGTGGCGTCAACTACGGCCGCTGCGAGCTCCGACATCCATGGAGCATCGCCTTTCCGCAACAATCGTCGCTTCGTTTTCACTTCGTGAGCCAGGGGCCATGCTGGATCCATACCGAAACGCATGGCTGGCAGGAGTTGCACGATGGCGATCTGGTGCTGCTGCCGCAAGGCATCGCCCACCGGCTGGCCAGCGCGCCTGGTATCGTGGACGACTCACTCAAGAGCTGCCAAGTGACCAAGCTGGGAAGCAACGTCTGCGAAGTCGTGCGGGAAGGAACGGGTGAGACCAGCACCCTTTTCTGCGGCTCCATGGCCTTGGGCGCCGGTGCGCTTAATCCCCTGATCACTTTGATGCCGTCAATCATCAAGGGCTGCGATGTCGCCGGCAATGACCCAATCGTTGGTCCCCTACTAGCGGCTATGACAGCAGAGGCCGCACAGCCGCAGATGGGTAGCGCAACCGTCTTATCGCGTATGGCTGACCTGCTCGTTGCGCGGCTCATCCGCTGCTGGGTTAATTGCAGCGGAGCCTCAACCACCGGCTGGCTCGCCGCCATCCGCGACCCGCATATCGGTCGCGTCCTGGCCGCCATGCATCGCGACCCCGGCCACGACTGGAGCCTCGAAAGCCTCGCCGGCGTCGCGGGCCAGTCGCGCTCGATCTTCGCCGAGCGCTTCAGCGCCATTTTAGGGGAAGGTGCGGCACGTTATCTCGCTCGCCTGCGCATGCAGCTCGCCCGCGAGTTATTGGGGCAAAGCGGCATGTCGGTTGCCGAGGTCGCCACCCGTTTAGGCTATGAGTCCGAAGCATCCTTCGCTCGGGCGTTCAAGCGCATCACCAGCGTCTCGCCCGGCGTTGTGCGCCGCACCAATTCCGGACGAACGGACATGGATTTCGGATTTTAAGGTACATATCATCCTGAATGACTGGTTTAAGAAGGTCTCCACACCTTGGAGATGCTTCAATGACGGATACAACATCACAGTTTGACAGCGCGCTGATAGACATTGACGCCGCTGAGCCAGCCGCGTGGAGCGCGGCCACCTGGTTCGCGGTCCTTTCGATGGCGGCTACCAGCTTTGCATTGGTGTCGGCCGAGTTCCTGCCGGCAGGTCTGCTGACGCCAATGGCGAGTGATCTCGGCATTAGTGAGGGAACGGCCGGACAGGTCGTTACCGCCACCGCTTCCGTCGGCGCCGTGACAGCCTTGTTGAGCAATGTTCTCATCGGCAGATTGAACCGCAAGACAGTGCTGGTCGGTCTCAGTGCCTTGGCGATCGGCTCCAATATTCTTGCGGCGTTGGCGACCGATTTCTGGCTATTGCTGTTGGGCCGCGCCGGATTGGGCATCGCGCTCAGCGGTTTCTGGGCCCTTTCAGTGGCCGTCGTGGCAAGGCTGGTTGGCGCCAATGCGACAGGTCGAGGCATGGCTATCGTCACCCTCGGCGTCTCGCTCGCCACCATTGCTGCGCCCTCGATGGGCGCGTTGATCAGCGACTGGCTGGGCTGGCGCAGCGCAATGGCCATGACGGCGGGGCTTGCCGCGCTAGCCATGCTGCTGCAGTTGCTCAGCCTGCCGACGCTGCCCGCAAGCGCAAGCAACAGTCTGAGCGACGTCTTCCGGCTGACGCGGCGGCGGGGTGTGCAACTGGGAATGCTTGCAATCCTTTTGCTGATGACGGGACATTTTGCCGGCTCGGTCTATGTGCGCCCCTTCCTCGAACAAGTGACGCTCCTTGAAACCTGGCCGATTGCGCTTGCGCTGCTCGGGTTTGGCATTGCCTCTGTGATCGGCAATATTGCCGGTGGCCGAATGGCTGACGCTGATATCCGCATTGCCCTCATGGCCACCGCGGCGTTGATGGCGTTTGCTACCCTCGCTTTGGTGCTTTGGGGCGCGCATATCGTCGTCGCCTTCGGCTTTGCTATGCTTTGGGGCTTCGCTTTTGGGATGGCGCCGGTGGTGCTGCCTACCAATCTGTCCCGCGGGGCGCCCGACGCGCTTGAAGCAGTGGGCAGTCTGATGGTCGTATCTTTCCAGGTCGCCATCAGTATCGGCGCGGTGTTCGGCGGCTACGTCGTGGACAACTATGGCGCTACGGGGCCATTGACCCTTACCGCCGTCCTTGCCGCATCGACGGTCGCACTGGCGCTGCTCCAGCCACGCGGCTGATATTGCTCTGGCGGCCTATGTTGCGGAAAAGGCCGCCAGCTCCTCCGCTGCACCTATGGAAACGCCATTTTCAGTTAGTCGAGGAAGGCAGACACGCGTGCGCTGCGTAGCCGGAATCGACAAGACGCGGACTTTGCCCCCCAAATCAATGCGACGATTGAATCACGATACTACAGCGCCAGCAATGCCGAGCTTCCAGTCATCGTTCTCACGCTGACGAGCCTCGGATAGCTGGTGGATTTTAAAGCCACCCTGTGTAACGCTCTGTTCCGTGCCGTTTAATTTCCGCTTTAACTGAGCTTCATTTTGATGCCTGTGAACGATCATCAAAACCTCTTGCAAGATCGCCTCCAAGTTCTCGTTGGGTTGCCGCTGAGCATTATCCGCAATGCGGTGGATATGAAGGTTTTGCATTTCGGAACCATTCGCCCACATCGCTCAGGCAGAGGAACAGTCGGGGAATACGCGCTCCACATCCAATGCCCATGGCGGATCGTCACTGCGAGTGCAGTAATCACGGGTACATCAGATCGTTTCATCGAGCCTCAAGAAGGAGCAGAGATAAACGATGATGATCTTCAATCGGGAAACCTGCAGTTCGTCCGGATTGCGGCCCTGCTGAAAGGGTTTGACAAGGCCACAAACTCCTTCGTGAACGCCACAGAACAACTCGTCGTTATGACGGTCAACTCGGATACTTATGGCGGAGCTGATCTCTTACTGTCAGGAGGCTACCGCCTCCAGATTTTCCCGGATGGTTCGCTTGAAGAGGGTTGGCGATTCATTGAGGAGGCAGGACGTCACATCGTTATCCAAGGCGGTCAGGTACGGATAGACGAGTAGCGATCAGGCCCTGACAGCAGTTCGCAGCAGTTTTTCAACGCTATCCGCCAATACATGACACGCCAATAGGTATGCGCCCAAGCGGGAGTGTGCGCAGCCTATGCTAACCGGCCTCCGAGTATCTCTTGCGCGGTCATGCGGCCTATCAGGGGTGCCAGAATTACGCCGGGATGGCCGACCGTGAGGTAGAGGTTGCCAACTTCCGACAGCAACCCTAGACGCGGCAAGCCATCAGAAAAGACTGGACGTTCGCCAATCTGTACGCCTCCGGCGGAGACCGTCTTGCGATCCGGCGAGTTAGCCGTGATTTTGCGCTCTTAAAAGTGGTCTAAAGAGCGCAGTGAGCATTCATGGCACAAGCAATTTTGCTGGCGGGGCC
>Ga0123340_1000653_pt1 | contig 24749 bp, 15 predicted proteins | sample SirMexnodulemix_FD_89961 | JGI IMG/M metagenome (GOLD analysis project Ga0123340, IMG submission 89961) | Root nodule microbial communities of legume samples collected from Mexico - Siratro Mexico nodule mix | ecosystem: Host-associated > Plants > Roots > Nodule | place: Mexico: Nepantla...
AATTAATATTCATCCATATTATCGTAACTGTTACAATAAAAAAAGTATTATATTTTCTATTTTGATTTTAAATCTATTAATAATCAGAAATGTTACGGTTCGTGTTACAATGTTAAAGAAAGTCTTATTACAGAAATTAAAAACTAAAAAGGTTTATTAAGAAAAATAAAAAGTTCAATAATCCTAATCACATAAAAAAATTGAAGTTTTAATGACATGACATATTATATGAAATACTTCTCACGTGGTTGTCACTTATATAGAGATGAAACTGAAATATAATCAAACCTAATACATACTATATAAATAATTTTTACTTTTTTTTCAAACAAGTAATTTTTTTCCATGTTCTTTTTCTCTATTTTTCCCAAGGTATCGCATCCCTCACAGTGTCTTCTCTCCCCTTCATATTCTTTCCCTGTTTTAATTTATTGTTTTTTTATAGAAATTGTTCTCTGGGGAAACATGCTCCTCTACAAATTTATCGTCTATAATTATGGACTAATTCTTGGAAACTTAAAGTGAGTTTTACAATCTAACTTTGTCATTTATTTTTATAGTGGTTTTGTTTCAACTTTACGATGGAAGTTTGATGTTTTTTAATTTATTCTTTTATGTAATTGCAAATTAGAATTTTATGAAGTTGTTAGAGTTTATGACGAAGTTGGTGGTGTGTGATGGGAGACTTTTGAGTTTTTGGACTTTTGTTTTTGGAGTTTAAATATTGATGGTGGATGGTGATGCGATTTAGTTATATAAAGTTGGTGAGATTACTGGTGTATTATTGGGAAGATCAGAATTTGGATTTGGAAGAATAGTTGATGATAGGTTAGGAAAATGGTTGGGTAGAAAGAAGAAAGATGAAGATGAAAAAGCCTTTTATACACATTGACATTTAAGGGTTCTTTTCACACAAAATTCTTTTACTTCAGTATAATAGTACTTACTAGCTATCAATTTTACTAAAATATTCTTTCTCACTCACTTTCTATAGTTTCCCTGTTAAATATTCCAAGATATCTGTATTTGTTAAAAAGTAGAATTGAAATAAAGACTTTAAAATTACTAATATCTAGGAAGGATACAAATAATAATAAAGCTAACACATCATTGTCATGTTTAAAGTAATAAATAGTCCTTTTGATTGATTAATAGCTAGTGAAAAGGTGTAAAAGAAAAGGCAAGAGTCTGGACAGTACTAAAAAATTATGGAGATTCAGACTCAAATTTATAATATTTACACATACCAACAGGTATGGTAATTCTAAAGCCCAATAGTTTCTAGAATGCTCCTCATCACGTGCACTGATTATCATTCTACATGCTAATTTAATCTTCCTTGTCACCTGGTTTATACTCTTTGCCTTCAGCTTCTGAAACAGAAGTGCTTGGATGATCATGTTGAACTTGATTTGGTACAGGATGGTATTCATCATCACCTTTACTGAAGCTCTGAATAAGTATCAGTACTGCCACAACAAAAACAATGATGTATACCATTCTGATGTCAAAAGACCGATGGATCACTCGCATTAGTGAAGGTCCACTGAATGTTTTGTTTATGGTTCTTCCTTCCCTATACCCTTCCAGAAATTTTGTGATTTCAGTTGCCTGATCCTCCCCATCAATGCTTTCTGAATCAACAACCTGAAAATCATTTAAAAAATGACATTACATACATATGTACACAAAAATCAGCACATTGAAGTCTATATGATATCAACAAATATTTCATGTTACCATGCATTAATTTAACGGTGGAAAGATGTATCTGAAAGTTTCGAATGAAACAATGACATTGATAATATATCGTAGACAAAATGTCTTTCAATTCTTCATAACGGATGAGTACAGTTCATAGTTATCTGGAAGACATCATTATATGAAAGATTTTTCTAACACAACTGCATTAATATTGAGGTGACTAAAACATATCTGTGAAGGCTGGTACATTGAGATTCAATAAAAGCTCCATTTGACCGTATAACGGTACATTCCCTTGAGATATAGAAAGGTAAGATGTGGAGAAGTGATTTGATTCATTTGAACAAATTTTCCAACAATCACTTGCCCCAAATAGGTATTAAAACCCATTAGAACATATAACAAGATTGATACACTTCACCATCCCAAATTGGTTTGAGTTACTATTGTTTAACAAATTTTCCAACAATCACTTGCCCCAAATAAGTTTGAGTCATTATTTTTTAAAAAACAGATGGTAGAAGTATGTAAAATCCCATCAACCTTAAAAATGAAGAACCAATATAGGCTAGTTCATAGCATTCAGGTGAAATATCACAAAGCAATCCTTCAACTGATGACCAAAGGAGAGACAGATTTACAGCAGTAAGCAGAGGCATTTAGTATGCTCATAAATCCTCACCAAAAAAGCAAGACACCCCATATTTTTAGAACACTAATTTTGAAATGCTGGGTTAGTAGGAATGTTTGACACATGGCAAGAGGCAACCCATAATCTTATTCTAGTGTATCTCAGTTATAAATGAAATAAATTTTAAGCAAATTAACATAGGAATATTAAGTTCCACGTATTTAACACCAGGGAATCTCGATTCACACTTCTATTTTAGATTCAATGTCAGAATAGGAGACTTTTCTCCAGCTTCACAACTCATCTTGAAAATACACAAGTATATAAATATAGGTTCAAATTGCTAAAACAATAAACATGCAAGAGAAGAGTATCAGCACGTGAAGACAAACTTAAACTAGGCACGTAAATAAGAGTACAAGACAAAGAGAGTCCAAACACACATCATTCAGAGAATTAGAATTTGGATATACTAAAATAACGTTTAAAAGTAAAGACCATAGACTTACTGAAAGGTAATCATCGCCTTTATCCCAAACGACCATTTTTGGTAGTTTAGTACTAATATCAAAATTTTCAGCAAATTCTTCCATCTGTTTGACTCCAACATAACCAAATACTAAGTCACGATTAGCAGATGCAGCAGCCTTCAATAACTTAGTCAGTTCTCTTGATCTTTCTTCATCTTCATCCTCAACAATTGTCAAAACTATTTTCCTACCATCTGCTTTCACCAACTTAAGTGTTTCGTAGGATACAGGCACAACCAAAGGAATCAGGTTTTGTCTGATAAAATCTTCCAAAAATTCATCTGCTTTATGAAAACAAGCATTATTCATCAAATGATTCCTATAATGATGTATTAAACTTTAAACGTTTAAAGAGTATACAAACAAAAACAAATACATTCCAGCATAGCACAATGCGGGAGAAGAAAAAACAAAAATATGACACATAATCCAAGAAGTGCTAAGAGCTTAGAACAACATTATGGTAACTTCTAGTGACATTCACACGAAAGCCATTATGGATTAATAGCTAACATTCAAGCTCAGATTATTTAGAAAAAAATCACTGAAGTATTTGAGTTCAAACTTCAATTCCGACCATGAAACAAAAAAGGCCTCTCAAATGAAATAACTAATTCGTGAGGCGGTTGGAATATCACAGGAGGGGCTATAACGAATCTGGGTATTTGGAGTTACAAAGGTGTGGCCGGAGCACATAGTGTTTTCAGGCTTGTGCTTTTTAGCGGCTATTTGGCATTGGGTTTATTGGGATCTAAAAATCTTTTGTGATGAACGTACTGAAAAACCTTCTTTGGATTTGCCCAAAATTTTTGGAATTCATTTATTTCTTGCAGAGGTGGCTTGTTTTGGTTTTGGCGCATTTCATGTAACAGGATTGTATGGTCCCGGAATATGGGTGTCACTGTGTTAAGCTTAGATTTCAACATCAGTTAATTCCCTTGGTAATTTCTTCATACCTTATTTCATTCACGGTCTATACAAAGAAACCAAAGGCAGAAATACAAAAGGCTTCCATAGAAGTTACCTTATCCCACAAAAATTGCAATGATGAAGACACAGCATCAAGTTTAATTATCATTCCACTCAATAAAGTGCAAACATCTTAAAATACTTGAAACTGGGAAATACGCAAAATTTCTAAGAGAGTTCTATTCTCTCTTAGCTGATTCATTCATTTAAAGGAAACTTACAACAGTAGTGAAATAAAAAGATATGATGTCAGACAGGTGGAAACAGAAGATAAGTTAACTTATTCTAACAAGTTAACTCTTTTACATAAGCAATTCTGACAAAAAGCAGAGCTTAGTTCCATAGAGATATACAATTTTTATGCCTCCAGAACCTGGATAGTGAGTGCTACGCGCTCCAAATTCCAAATAGCCAACAGACCCAAAAGTAGCAAAATGATTACTCCAAGGCTTCCAGAATATCTTAAAATGTGATAAAAGATTATTTAATGACTACTAGTTCAGCATCCATGGGAAAAAAAAAGCTAACTCTTCAGAGAAAAACAGTGCGACTTAGGGCTAAATTGTACCTCATGGGTATCAGATCAAGTACTCCCTCCGTCCCTATATAATACAAGAGCCTTTTCAGAAAATTGTTTGTTCCTTTTTTCAAGACCCTTTACTAATTGTCTGTTTCATTAATATTTTCCCCTAAAGTATCATTGATTAATTAACAAATTTTTAATTAACAATAATAAATGCTGGGAATTAATGAGACAGACTCTTTATCCCTGTTAATAGGATTGGAAAAAATGGGTACCCACAAATCATTATTCTCTCTCAATATTTATGAATTAGGTGATAAAAAATTATGCGGACAGAAAAAGATTACTAATTTAAAAATATTAAGAGTAATTTTAGAAGAACAGCACAAATTTAAATAACGAAATTAACCAATTTTCTTAAAGGTCGTGAATTACTTGAAAATGTCTTCTATGTATGGACCGAGGGAGTATTTAATAATTGACAACAACTAATTAGGCACAATGGATTTGATATGGATGATTATAAGAACTAGACTAAAGATATTTCATTCTATAAAGACACTCATCAAATCCCAATATCTAAATAAGGTGTGACGAATAATCAAGCGAAGTCAGCATAATCACAAAATATAGTGTTTAAACATTACTATTGGGACTCTATGTTGCAGCTTTAGCATTCCGAGAGTTAGTCTTTGACAGGAAAGCGGTTCCTCTTTGAGCAAGTAGTTAGGATTTGATCCATGACAACACCATTCTTGACTCTTCAGGCTGAAGTAAAAACTTCAGCACAAGATAAAATGAGGATTTGCATTATCCATGCCTTAATCCCAAAGGGAACTTGTATGAAGAGGTGTATTAGATACTAAGGTATATAAAAATCATTCCAGATTTTATACCAAGCAGCTTCAGCTTTTAGGAAAATTAACCTTTGACATATGCTAACATGTCTCGGTCCATCAAGCATTTTTTACCAAGACAAGCTGTGCTCAACAGTGTGTGAAGCTAAAAAGCCCTATTTAGAGAAAATAGTAGAACAAACAAATCAACTACCATAATCTATGTTTATGAAAAATGTAAACGGACCAACATTACTCTATCAAAGCAGCACATATTCTTGGATGTGTCAAATTCAACTCAACGCATGAATCTTTTCGAGAAGTGAAGATGGACTAAGTAGCACATAAAATAACTATACGTGATAACCTTGATTATCTAATATCAACTAACCTTCAAAGGGTCCATAGAATGTGTTCCGCTCATTGTACTGTGGATTCAGGGATACCAATGCAGGAATCTTATCAAAGTCATACAATACCATGAGATCCTCTGAAAAATCCTTTGCCACTGAAAACCACGCACTTTTCTTGTACTTTATGCCGAACTTTTCTATTAGCGTGTTGTTCAAACCAAAACCTACAAAAATCGGGAAAAAAGTGCCAGCTTCTGCAACGAATGTATTCACAGCAGAATCTGAATCCAGAATGGAAACATCAGAAGCAGCAAACTTCTTCAGATATCTAACGAGTAAATCTGCCTTTCTTGGTCCACGGTATTCTGTGGGGATGCCGTGATTAAACAGTAATATGGTTGGATATGCACTACAAAACAGAATAGAAGTATTGTGAGTTCATTCAGGAAATAAAAGCATTTGTCTCCTCAATTGCTGAACCAAAAAGTAACACTTATATATCATAGTTACTAAGAAACAAAGACAGTTCCAGCAAGCCATATAACTGTAGGGCCACATAAACATACTGGACATCATATTTGCTTGCAAGGCTGGTATGCTTGTCTGCGTCTACTTTTGCAATGACTATGGGTTTGTTCAAGGTTGCAAGTACAGGCGCAGCTGCATCTAACTGCAAGGGAGAAAACCACAGCTATTATCTCACACAAGCAACAACAACAACATCAACAATAACAAAGACTTATCCCACTAGGTGAGGTATTATCCTCACAAATAAATGCAACATAAAATGACACTCGTTAATCACTCGTCAAGCAAAACTAAAGTTCATTCCCACTTATTAAATAAGGAGCGAAACCTATAAAAAAATTTTGCAATTTCCGATAGATTTCAACCAATAGCAGAGTGTTAGAGACAAATATCCTTCCATAAATATATTACATACTATATTGTCAAAGCAACGAACATAACTTATGAAGCAAAGAATTATGAACGAATTTGAAATCAAAAGGAAAACTTGAGAGACCCATGAAAGAAGGGTATAGTGGGCACCCACCTCGGGAGCAAGACGCTTGCAGTGACCACACCAGGGAGCGTAAAAGTCAACCAAGATGTTATCGAAGGAGGCTATGGCGGAATCGAAGTTGGAGTCGTCCAATATCAAAACCCTTCCATCGACCGAAAATGTCTCAGCTTCAGCAGCCCAAAACTGGATCAACAACACAACACTTAAAACAACCGAAACCCTCATCCTCATCTTCTCTCCTTTGTTTGTGTCGGATCCCAACACGACACGACCCAACACAACACTTTAAAGTCTGTTCTCCACCTTTCAACTTCCTAACCTCTATTTCCTACTTTGCATGCTTAATTTTCACTACTTAGGGATCAGATCGGATCACATAGTGGGATTGGATTAAAACTTAAACTAACTTAATTTCACTTTACTATGAGACGTGACTCGAGTCAGCTGACTCGGAATTTCTATTAAATTTAGATATTGTGTGCACAATTAAGTTATACAAATCCTAATAAATAAAATTAACAAGTGTTTTATAGTATATATTTTTTATAAAATAAAATTATATTGATAAGAAGGTTTTGTCATAATTCGGTGTTAATTAGTCTCACCTAATGTCACTTATATAAAAAGTTGGTTATAAAGCTTATTTATTAATTATTAACAGAAAGATTTATTTTAGGTAAAAAATAATAACAGATTGTGTTGAAAAATAAAAATTTTAAAGTTTAAATAATATTAATTAAGATTATAAAACAAAAATTAATTAATTAATACTTACAAAATATATTTTATACTATAAAAAAATAACACTTGAATTTATTGATTTAAATTAAAACAGAAAGTATGCAAAAGTATGCAAAATATATTAGTTGAACTCAAGAAAATTTGTTATTGGTTATTTTTTTTCTCTAAACGTAAGGTTTAATATAGTTCCACACATTTCCTTTATTTCTATATAAAGAAAATATCGTCATGTAAAAGGGGACCTATTAAATTAGATTGGATCAAAATAAAATTACTCAAACTTAACTTCCAATATCATAAATTTTCAAAGATCAAACCCAACCTATTGTACTTTAAAACAGATTGTGTTACTAGATAAAAATAAGGATATTTTGGTTTAGAAAATAAAGTAAAAATAAGGAAAAGAAAAGTAAGATGATTTTTTAAATAATTTGATATGGAAGAAAATAATAGAAACAAGAATAACATTTCTTTATCTTATTTGGTTTTTATAGAAGGTGAAAGGAGAAAAGTGTCTATGAAATAACAAACAATTTAAATAGAAAATAATATGTAATATAAGTATAAGTGTTTTGCATATTTTTCCTTTTCTTTTTCTAATTCAGAAAGAAATACTTTCTGTGGGCATATCAATTATTCTTCATATCTTTAACACCATCAAAATATTGGAAGACTACAAAATTTAGGTTGCTTTTTAAATCCTTCCTCTCCTTTTTACTATTAATTATTATTAAAACAAATAAGCTAAATCTTGAACATTTTAATTTTGTATTTTAATGTTATTCTTTCAGAGAATTCGAGACTTTTCTTTACATCAAAGAATTGTAGACTTAGCTAAACATGTTTGATTCAAGAGGTTACTAACACGTAATTGGTTTAAATAGTACATATTTATTTTATTTTAAATAGAATCTTAAATTCGAGTTTTATATAATAATAAAAATCTATTAAACAGACTAATTTTAACATGTAAGTAATATTCATTTAAACAAAAGTGTCTATTATATTTGTAATGTAGAAAAAAAAAGTAGAACTAATATTCTTACTTTTCGAGTTTCATTCTTAGCGGAAACGATCCTTAACTTATCTCACATCCGAGTTAGATTAATTTAACGCAAAATTTTAGGACAACAATTCAAAATGTTCATGCAGAAAAAAAATCCTATTTATTTTCACTGATTTTTTTTATTGTTTTAATATAACTTTACACGTACTAAATCACTATAACAAGTTGGCAATGAATATATTTCCTATTTATAAAAGGATGTTAAAGTGGATTTTATTGGATCATAAAAAATATATTAATAAATGGAAGGTGTGACCTGTAAAGGGTCATTCCATCTTCTACTTCCATGGTTTGAAGCTCATCTCCATGGGATGAAATTTTCAAAATACATTGTGTTTTTGCAAGAGACTGATTAATTTCAACAAGCAATAATGTCTTGATAATTTTTTATAGATCTTTGGTTCCTTTCTCTATTCAGTCATCCTGACTAATTTGAACGATCCTCTTAGTTTAGTTTTTCAAAAGCTCACAATTTCAGGTAAGGTTCTTGCATGCATTCTGACGCTCAAGTCAGTAAGAATCCGAGTAATGCAAGGTAAAATAGGATAGAGTAACAGTACCTTATCTCTTGGGATCACCTTTTTTTTTATAGTGCTTAGATGGACCTTCGAGTGATTAGGCTCGAAGCCCATTTTAACAATGAAGTGCCCTTATCAATGGTGGCCACCTGAATGTCACGTGTCTGGTGATCATAATAGGATAATAAATATTCACCTTGTGAAGTTATATCGGATGGTATTCAGTTGGTCTCGTCTAAACCGACACCTTCTCGGTCGGTTGACACATCTGAATTTATGCAATTATACATTGGTTTAGGTGGTCAGTCCTTCCTATAATACACACTGCTTTCACATTTATAAAAAGTCTTATTTTTATTTTTTTGCTTTCACATTTATAAAAAGTCTTATTTTTATTTTTTTTCTCACTTCATCTTCCCTTTGCCGCAACCCATTTCCTAGGTCGTTCATGTATGAGAGGTCTTACTGAAATAGTATTGGTTTACGAAAAACCGTCTTAGACCTCATTGGCTTATGTGTCTTTGAAAAGGTTAACTTTTGTGAATCTCCGTTTTTTTAATGGTGACTGAGTTCTACTTTTTCTCCTTTTGTGATAAACTTTTCTAGATTGATGATTTGAGTATGTTCTAATTGTACAATCTATAACCTATTTTGAAGTTTTGTGTAGATTCTCAAATGCACAATTCATAATATATTTAAGGTTTAGGGTCTAAATCCTAATCCATAGTCTAAATCCTAAATCATAATGTATTTAGGGATCTAAAAATGCATTTCAGAAGGTGAATTCCATAATGAATTAAGACATTTTAGATTGCACAATTCAGATAATATATTTATAGATCTAAAAATATATTTCGTAACGTGCAATTCGGAATGTTTTAATACATTCTGGAATACACATTCCAAGACACATTTCCAAATCTGGAAATATATTTTGGATTGTGTATTTTGAAATGTATTAAAGTGCGTTTGAGAATGCTTGAAAATATAATTTATTAATAAAGGAATTATTTGACAATTATAGCCAGCACTAGAGGTGGTACATCTCAAGGCAATGCTAAACAGAGACCAACGACATCAATTTGTTGTTAGGATTGAGGGGAATTGAAGTCGATATCCCATAGGTGCAAGAAAACTTGGGATCCCTCATCCCTGGATCGAGATTGTCATGCTTAACTTTAGATTGTTGTCATTGTAAAACATCAATTATAAGACCACTAATAAGGGTCTCATATAAACTTTTGAGGGGAAAGTGGCATTGGGACACCAACGCATTCCACCTTCGCATCGGTGAGATGACCATCACGTTAGATAGTGTGTTTAATGGTTGCATATCCCCATTGTGGGACGGTTTTTTGGATGTGACGTTGAATTTCACATCAATGTCAACATTATCGGTTGAGTTCCTTGGGGTGTACTTGGTGATGCAATGGTAGAGTTGAAACATTATCGTGTCACACACGTCAGACTCAATTGGTTAGAAGAGGTCTACGAGGAATGTTACGTCTACTAAAGATATGAGTCTAGAGCTTAGACTTATTAGTAGCATCTTGTGGGATACACAATCTTTACAGATAAAAATGTAACATATATACTTGAAACTGTTCAATAATTTGTGCCTGTGTGATGGGTGCTTATAGGGTGTTATTTCACTCACCCACATATATGGATGCATGTTTTGCACACACAAAGCAGTTAGATGGTTATGTCATGCTTTTGTTAGTAAATAATATTTGAACTACTTAGATATATATTTAGTAATGTATGAATAATATATTCTTCAAATTGTTACAAGTGTGGATATATGAGCACTATATGAATCCTTCATATCAAGAGGTTCAACCTCGATCTGCATGATATGTGATTGAACACCATATATGCACGGTTGGCACTGTACACATCCAGTTTGATGGTCTCACACATGCTGGTGTGATTAGTAGTCCTCATGAAGATCATCCTCACAGTAGATGGTTTGAGTTGACATAAATGTTCTTTGGATACATCTGTCTGGTTGCATACACACAGTGTCATTTGTCTGAGCGTGTCTTGCAACAATATTGTATAAGCAGACAGATTCTCAACCTCCCATTACATATGAAGACGGTGTTTTGTCTGTAATAGATGACAAGTGGCTACACTTTGTCGACCATCTTGCCACAGGTGTGACACTGACTACACATTGATCTTCGTGTGCAGCTAGATATGTGTGTTGGTTAAGATTTGTATTACACCCCTACATACTTTATGGAGTAAAGGAAGATCAATAGTCTATATTACCATGTCATCAATCGCATAGTCTGAACAATGGAGAAATACAACTTACGTCACAATAAGAATATGCTTATCCAATGAATAATTTAACTTATTATATATGTATTGTTTATTTATCATGGTTATTTATTTCAATATATTTAGTAACTCATATCATTTTAGTGAATGCGGGATATATTTAAGATAATCATCAACATCTTACCATATATAATAACTGTAACTATGTTTACAAACATATTTCAACATAAACAGAAATCCAAAGTACAATATAATTAGTTCATGACATTATGAATGAAGAGACCATCTAAACCAAACATCCATCTATGTGCTATATATAAAAGACAACTTATAATTAGTTCATGCCATTATGGATGAAGGGACCATCTAAACCAAACATAGATTGTGCTATATATAAAAGACAACCAGGAGATATTACTCAGATACCTTTTTTATATACTTAGGTTTTTCATTCTTTAAGTTCAAAATTATGTTGTACAGTACTTTAGTTTATCGAAATACGGTACTTGTGAGAATTTTATAATAATTAGTTTATGGAAATATTGTTGTTGTTCATAAAAATCACTTTGTATTAAAATAAATAAATTTTGTTTTTAGAAAAACTAAATTCTATATTAAAAATAATCTATTTTGTATTAAAAAAAGTTGTCTTAATGAAAGGTTTAAAAAATAAAGTTAAAAAATTCATATGTATTATTGTGCATTCTAAAATATATAATAATGTTTCGGATTGTGTATTTAGGAATACATATTTTTGAGAGATAAAACTGGAAATTCAATTTTTATGGGGTGATGCATGAATATATGAAGGTGCAGAATACAATCGTCCTTGGAAGGTGACAGAAGTTGGATCCAAAATGTTAGCTACGACGCAATTTACATTAGCTTTTTTCAATAAAAATATCAAAATTTTGAACTATATGTGTAAGGCATTTTTGGTTTGAAAAACACAAGACATTTTTGGTTTTAAAAACTTATTATTGATAATAAATTCAGTCAAAGAGTTTTAAAATAACTATTTTAAAAAAATAGCCAGCCAATTTGAAATAAATGAATTATAACTCTTAGTTCACTAATTAAATAATCTAGATTCATAAATTTTGAATTTATATAAATATACAAAGATGTAGACACAAGTTATATAAACAAGTGAAATATAATTTGATCTGCAAGACCGTGGAGAATAAGTGAAATAGAATAAAATTATTTAAATATTTTACATTAGTACAAGAGAATAATTTCATTATATTATTATCTGAAAAGAGGAGAAAACAATTAATTGAAATAAACAATATTTCTTTTAATACATTACCCTCAAAAGATCATTTATTAGGATGAAAAATTGCAAATATAAAATAGTAAGTAAAAGAATTGTTATTTTTATATAATATACACTCCAAATTGGAATAGAAGAAATATTATTTCATTCATGTTTTATGTATGATGAAATGAAACATGTATGATCAATCGTTTAAAGTTTCATTCCTATTTTTATAAACAAAAGGATGAAATAACTTGTATTTCCACCACGACACAATGGTTAGACTCCTGATAGGAATATAAATACCATTGAACAAGATGCAGGCTACCAAAATAAGGCTATGATATTTTCACCCATTCTAGCACAATTACGCAATAAAAAAATAATTGTATTTTACCAGGATGTAAATTTACGTCCCAAAAGTCAGTAGGAACTGCTTCGGGTTTTATAAAAGTTGCAAGTGGCAGAGCAACTTCAAGCAAAGATTGTCTGCAATATTCCCATTATCATCTCAAGTCGCACAGCCAGCTGGGTAAGTTTCCTTTATCCAATGCAGGTTCTCTCAATCCAAAACAATGAGAGGGAATATACAATCGCTGAAGGCAATCCATCTCACTGCAACTTAACACGCTTAGAATTTGTTTCTCTCAACCATTCAATGCAATCCTCTGCAGTTCCAGATGGATGGGCAAGTTGCCAAGCCATTGCTTTATCCAGCTGCAAGTGAAAATGAAAACCTCAAATTTCAAGGCAATGAGTGAAAATGCATTAAACCAAACAAATGACTTACCCACTCCTTTACAAGGGGTCCTCCTTTAAGCTCTAAGGTATTCATAACATCTTTGCCATTGATCAATTGTTTGACGTCCCATACCCTCTCAAGGCCTGCTATCCAATTGTTTGACGTGTTAGTTAAAAAAAGTAATTTGAGGCATAGCAAACTACTAGAGTGGTGCCAGCATACAAATAAACACACCTCTTGTCAAACATACGCTTTTGTGTCACATGATAAGCAAACAATCATGTCTTTTTTTTCCTATTACCCTAACTTTTCTTAGTTTATAATTTTCTAGTATAAACTATAGTTTGTAACACAATAGTTTCATTCGCATTCTCATTGAAACATACAGTCACGAGTTCAAACAGCTGCAGGCTTGCAGCATCAGGGGCAAGTGCAAAGTTTTTCACACTAGAATAAAGCTTCCAAATTCCAAATGCAAAGGAAAAATAAGAAAAGAATCATTATCCAAATGAACATTCAATTATTCAGATCAAAGGAACACATTGAAAAGTTTAGATATAATACAAAAAGAAATAGAATTCAAAATGTTCTACAAGGACAGGATAATCTGTATGAATGTAGTTGACAAATAAGTATTTGATTCCTTGAAAATATATAAAGCACAATAATAAGGTACTGAAACTAAAAGTTAAAGACATCACAAAATAGACAAATGAGCCACTAGGCTCACCGAGTTTGGTTATAGAATTCTCCACAGTATTAAACAGATCTCTTCTTTTATCCAGCTGCGAGGGCCCATCCTCAATGTCAATAGGATGTAGTATAGTGGATATCAACAGTGCAACTCGCCAAAAATCTTTAAGCTCTCTTAAGAGAAACCCTAAATGAATAAAATATAAAAAGCTCAGCCATAACAGATACAATTCATAATGCACAATAGCTTAGCATTAACTTCCTATACAAACACATGGACGAGCAGGCAAGAATTACAATGCAGTATCACAACATTGAACTAAATCCTCATATTTTAAGGAAAACCCTAATCTTCTGTTTCCTTTTTTTATTGACATAATCCAGTGAAGTGCTGAAAAACTTTCGATGTCTTAAAAGGTAAAGAAGTATGACTGCAAAATAAATACAAGAAAATATCGGTTGTAGGCTTTAGTTACTTTTTATTACAAAGCCAATAGTAAATTGAAACTGCAACATCCGGAAACGTGAAAACACAATATGCTAACATGAAAAGACTATAAATGAAGATTAAGGTCAACAATAGCTATTTGTCATTAAACAACTATGCCAAAAACTTAAGCTACTATTTTAATGTTTAGCATCTCCCTTTACTAAAGAGCCATTTGGGCTTGAAACATGGACAATGCCCAGGCCTAGCTACCATGTTCTGGAATTTAACTTTTTCATTATAAGAATGGGAAAGGCAAAGATTAAAATCTAGACCATTTGGTCATGGAGGCTCACTGTGATTACCATGTCATGTCATGAACAAACTATTCCAAAAGGCTTAAGCTTTTAGGTGAAGGTCCATAAAGGTTCTATATTAGATTTCTAACAGTCCAAAAACAGCAAAATGCAGATGCAAAAACCTTGGTAGCAAAGCAAGAAAACTATACCTGTCAGTACCCTGACTCTAGAAGAAACAGGGACATCAACTAAGTCTCCCATCCAATCATGATCCACAACTTTGACATCCTCACCAGATGCAAGACAAGGGAACAACATCAAGAACTTATGTGATGCTTGGTGTAAGTTGAGCACCTAGATTTTGAGGAACAAATGCAAATATCAATACAAATTATCCACAAGAGTCAATAATACAAAAAAATATTTACATTATAGAAGTTATAATACATCCTTTGGATCTTAAGAAGGCTAAAAAGAAAGAAAACTGACCGTTTCTGCATCCTTAGCTTTTCGTTTAAGTGACTCCCGGATAATATGATTGACAACAGGGATCTATAATTTAGAATCCAATATAAGGCTATTAAAGCAACATTTTATTTTAAATATAATCGAATGAATAGACATATGGTACAATGATCAGATGCAACAAATATATTAGTCTCCACTCTACAGGAGAGGATGAATGGAGACAAGAGTGCAAGACAATTGTCCAAGTTGATGAGCTCGAACACAGTAGCTAACTTTTAGATCAAGGCATGACTGGCAAACTCAACTTAAATAATTTTTAAATGTTTTTCCAAACTAGAAGTGCCTGCAATCTGCAATGCAGCTACTGACACAATATTGTCTTATTTTCTAGTTTAGAGAAGAAAGATAACTTTATTTTTATATTCATTCAGATTTACAGAGATTGAGATTTATAGGCAGAGTTGGTTAGAGATTTTCAAACCAGTCAGACTACAATTCAAATTAAACAAAAAAAAAAAAAATTAAACAGGAAAGACAAGGATAAGATCGGTAAAAAACTAATCTTATCTATTGTAAGGGTTCTAGGACTTATTTATTCTGAAATATCCCTAACAACTTCCACAACCTTCCCCCTCAAGTTAGCGGATAGATATCCAACACGTCCAACTTGCTTACAGGAAATTCAGAATTAGGCTAAAACATTCAACTGGTTAGAATGACTGCCAACTGTTGGGAAGCTGGGATACATGTCATACAAATAACTCCTCTATTACCTTTAATAACTGCCATACAAATAACTCCTTCACAAAACAAGATATTGTGCTAGATGTTTAAATTACTAAATTCAAATCCCAGAGCTCAGAGTTACTTGCGCTTAATATTGACAAATCACAAATAGTACTAGCATGTAGAAAAAGTAATGGGTATGTACCTTCTTTGCTTTCTTTTCTCTGTAAGTGGTATTTCTAAGAGGGAGAAACAAAGCAGCATAAAGTGCTAACCTTTTTTGTTCAGCCTAAAATATACAGAGAAAATGTGTATCAGCATATCAGATACATCCTCTGGACTCAGATAGATATAAGCAAATGTTTGCTAGACTTAAATATAAACAAATTTCAATTCTCAAAGCCGTATTTAATACTACTATTAAAATATACCGTTACCTTGAAATCTAAACATCCTACTCAATAGATACAAATGAGGGTAATTTAGAAAAGTTAGAATAGTACCTCTATCGTATAAACAAGAATATTAAATCAACTCACCTTTTATTCTTAATCAGTGTGAAAATAATTAATTTTGCTTATATTTGAGTCTAGAGATAGTACACTGCTAAACAACATAAAGTGATACAGGAATAGCCATGCAACTCCTGCTAGAAAAGAATAAATGGAACAAAAGAATACATGGCAAACATTAATCTTCCATTTATTACTTACAGTAAAAGTTGACTCTCCGAGTAAATGGACAAGGTTCCAAGCGGTATGCAAGCAAGAAATGCAAAGCCTAGAAAAAGTTTATAAAACAATTGATCAGCATGACTGACGAAATATCATGCAAGAGAATTGGGCAAAACAAAACGAAAACAATTAAGCATAATGATAAGGTTTACATAGAGAAGTAAGAAATGAGAGTAAGTAGGTTCTCAGAAAATACCAGATTCATATAAGGTATATATAATACATGATATAACCAGTGTCACTCACTTCCAACAAATAATTAGGCCAACTATTAGTTGGATATTGCCAATACTAGCTAAGCTCGATAAGGTTTCTAACCTAAGAAGATTAATGACATCATAAAAATCACAATATTTTTACAGCAAGGATGAAAGATCTTGAATTTGCACTGGACTGAACTCAACCTCATGAGGTGAGGAGTACCCAAGCCTTAAAAAGTTTTATTTAAGCCATATCTATATAGTTGATGTAAGATCTCAGAACTAAGTCTGCGAGAGTTAATTTGATGGTCAGTCTGTTATTGCTGACTCAGCAGTGAGTCATACATAATGTTATCCTCTCCGTACATTTCCTCTAATGAAAGATTTCTTTATATATTGCATTGGGAAACCTGCAGCCCTTGGGGCCGAGTAGCTTTTTTACTAGGACAAATAAAAGTGGCCCAATATTAAATTTATGATAAACTCTTATAAATATTGAAATAGGGTCTCAACCTCAAAAGCTATCTCATGAATTGAGGTTTGCTCAAGACTTCCCATGTATATTGGCTAAATAGAAATATCCATATTATATATGAGGATTCAATAAGTAGTTGAAAGAAAAAAAGAAAAATAAGTATGTCTTCAGCATGTGCGTAACTGTAGATACACTTGTGCACATCTCAAAAAGTATACTGTTTCAAATGCGAAATTTATCACAAATATCGATTATTTTTATCTTTCTATTAACTGCTTCTTTGTTTTCTGACAAAGAGGCAATAATATCCAGGTAACTCTTACTCTGTACAGAAGATGTAAATGAAATAGTCATTATTTAATGGATTTGCAATCATTACGCACTTTCAACCCACAAAGAAACAACTTTTTGAATCTATCTACAAACAATACCTTTCACATCCATCTGAAATAGCAGGTTCAAATTCAGGAGGAAGACTGAATACAATCCAAAATAGCGTCAGATCACAAATATAAGTCATTGCTTTGACAGGCTGATTTCCGGATATCATAAGATCAATCTACAAACACAGATACACATAAGAGAATGAATGGCAAGATTTTCAAAATGCTGACGAAAAAGCACAAGTACATTCTTATAATAAGCACCAATAGCGTTCCAGATTTTAAAATTACATTCTAAGGCGTAACTACACTAGAGTAATAGAAGAGTTAGAACATACCTCTGTTCCAATGCGCTCTCTGCTAATTTTAGCAGCCAGAGCATCTTTCACATCATCACATGCAGCAGCTACTTTCAAATCTTCATCTAGGGTGAATTCAAATCTAGCACCTAAGAATAATAAAAATGTCTCTTCAATATAACAGGCGAACAAGTTCTAACTTCAAAAAAAGCAAGGGGAAAAAGATTCAGAGGACATACAAAAATAAATTGATCATGAAAATTACAAAATACCAAATCTAATAGCTCGAAGAACTCGTAATGGATCATCAAGAAATGTGTCCTTTGGAGGTAAAGGTGTCACAATCTTTCCAAACTTAAGATCCAGGATCCCTGAAAAGTGCCAAACAGATTATTAGATGGGCAAACAAGTGTGTCACAAAATCCTTGTTCAGTAAAGATCCACTCTAACCTCTCTTAGTGAAATCTTCAACTGAGTCAGTGTTGATATTGTAGAATAAGCTGCCATGCACAACTGAATCAATTTATGAAACTATCTTGTAAAATGAGTAATAGGAGAAGAAAACTGAAACCAACATATAGATATAAGAAAGTTTACCAGCATAATTCTTAACTGTATCATTCCCCACACATAAATGCTCAAATGTTAAGCAGATTTTTTTATTTTTTTTTTAAATTTCTCCCAGTTTTGTACTTCTTTCTCTGTCTTATCCAATGATAGGTTTCATTAAAAAAAAAAACATAGAGATACCTGTTAATTGTCAAATCTCTCCTATATGCATCCTCTTCTGCTGTTCCAAATCTTTGCTGTTAGACATGAAGCATTCTTTATTCTGTTGAATTTCGCAAGGATATGGAGAGGGCAACCAAACACTCCAAATGGCAAATACATGTTCATCTTAGCATAAAATTAGCTTAAATATCAATGAAAGTGCAACGTATAGATTCATTGTACCTTAACAATAATGATTTTTCTTTTTTTTTTTTAAGTGTTTAACTAATTATGAGAATGCACGCATCTGATTCCAACTAAAAAGAAAATGGAAAAATGTCTGTTTTAAATGACCAAACTGAACCAAAAAAAACTAATAAAGAAATTTAGAAGAAAACAAAAATATGCAAATATGCAACCACAGGGGAATAGATAAATTTGAATCGAACGAAAGACTGAGCAATAATATACCTTAGAAGGAATGCGGCTATTCTCAGTGTATTCTTCACTCCGTAGGTTAACAAAATCAATCCATATATCAAACAAACGCATCCTGGCTGTTTCCAAATGTTTGGACTGGTCAGGATTGCTGCAAAAAGAAAGGATAACAATTAAAGCTTTACAGAAAAAAGTAAAGAAAAAAAAAACAACCAAAAATAAACAGCTTATGATATATATTGTCAAACTTGCACATTTTCTAGATCGTTAACACCAGTGACAAAAATGTGTAAACTTGTACTCCAGTTAAAAACATCCATACTCATCAAATTAAAAATCTGATATTAAACTCAACTTTCACTTACAATGTTAGGACTTGATTAATTAATTATGAATAGTGCAAAAAGTTAGGAAGAAAAAAAAGTGAAAACCGTGCTGTGATTTCCTCAAGTTCGAACTCAATAATCTAATACTATATCTAAACACATCATTACTTTATTTCAGTTCACAATTCATCCGTATAATCTTTAGTAGCGAATATCGAACATGTAGTTTTCCATTAGGTATTTTACCGCAGTAAGTTAGTACGACATGTTTGGCAATCACAACCAAGTCCTGCAACAAGACCTGTAAAGAGAACACAAAAGAAAAATACCTCTCGATGACACAAACTCCCTGTACATCTTCGCCGATGGACAACAAGTACTCCCTAACCTTATCCACAAACTCAGTTCCCATCATATTGTCCAGAGCAATATCGATGTCATAGCACTCTTTTCCCAGAAGCTGCGGAACAGAACAAATCAAAAGAGGTCAAGAAGAATAACGAGAAAGGAATTAGGGCTAAAAACTAATGGAGTGTGACCTTGTCGCGAACCCAGCCACCGGCGACTCGGAGCTGAGTTTGGAGGTGGAAGTGGCGAAGAGTGGCGAGAAGCCTGTCGAAGATGTTTCTCTCGGTGTCGGAGAGGTCGATTCTGTCACGGACCTGAAACGTAGACATTGGTGCGCAACCGCAAGTGCGAAACGACGGGGTAGCGATTCGAACGAGGGTTTTGGCGGGACGGTGAGAGTGGAGAGGAAGAACAACGGTTGGTGTTAATGTGTGAAACTGTGAGAATGAAAAACCCCTCACACTCAAATTGGATACGGGATGCGCCACAAGAATCCTTGCGGCACTTTTCAAAGTCACTCTCATCAAATGGCCTTTCGTATGTTTAAATACTCTTAAACCACTTCTCCTTCCCTTCCCGCTGCTCTATAATGGCATGCGTTCGGGTGCCTTATTCACTACTTTTTCAACTATCTTCCTTGTCATGTCCTCTCTCTCTCTTTTTTTTTTTTTTTTCTAAAATTAATTTAAAGGCTATCAATTTTTTTGTTTTGAAACAAAATTGTTGATTGTGTTGTAATATTTTTTATATTTATTAGAAGGTTATTCAAAAATTATCTTTTGGTATATTTTATTTTTAAGAAAAATACATTTTCTTTTATATACGACGAGTGGTATTGCCATCGCAAGTTCGCATATGCACGACTTTCTAAAAAAGTATACATTAACAAAAACCCTTCACTGCAGTGTAAGCTAGGTGGTGGCATCAACGACTTTCTATCTGTAAGAAAAGGTGGAAGGAAAATAAAAAATAAAACAAATGGAATATGATTCATATACTATTTTTAATGATCATGTTACTCAGCTCAGAGAAACAAGCAATGTGCCTCTATACAGGTCGCAAGCCTAAATCCAATGCATGTATTTCTCTCAAGCAGAGCCAAAAACTTAACCTATCTTCTTGCATTTCTTCCACCTCTTCTGCTAACAACCTCACACAATCGGCAAGGCAATGTGTCAAGGCTCATGGCTCGGGTTTTTCCATAGTTTCCCAGCACACCACACCTTCTCCATGCATGGTATTCTGCATAGGCTACTGGGTCGTTAGCAACTGCCTTCACATACGAGGCCAACTCTTCCAACGAGTTGAATTTTCTACCATCTATGATTGAATGTGGAGGAACGAAATCCATGACATTTGGTGCACCAAAATAGATTGGAACTGCACCAGAGTCCAAGGCATAGAATAACTTCTCTGTTACATAACTCTCTGTAAAAGTGTTCTCAATGGCAAGAACGAACTTGTAGTGGGACATGGCACAATGTAAATGATCCCACCATTTTGGGGTAACATTGGCATCATTTGCGCATTCGGGATAAAGCGAAAGAGCTGCGTCTAGACCACCAACATTGTTTAGGCACTTGCCAAATGAATGATGCGGCAGTAAGCTCAGGAGTTTCTTGGCAAGTTCATTCCTTTGAGAAAGACACCGTGATGAAGACCAATAAACAAGTATATCCTGCAAAGGGTAAATGGGGTTATGTTGCTATGAATCCATCTTTTGTTATCTGTCATTTATTAATATATTCTTGATCAATTACTTACACTGTTTTTATCACTGGAGACGTGATAGTTTCGACCACTGTGGAAGAGTGCTCCAGCATAGGTTGATTGTACATCATCCTCAGCATGATAACTGATATATATATCCTCTTGACCTGATCTACGTCGGCCAGCTTCAAGATCCATATATACACGAAGTGGTTCTCCCATGCGTCTCTGAAATGAAAAAGAAACCGTAACAAAGTGAGCAATATGCAATATCGAAGTATATATTATCTCAGCCAAAAAAATCCTAAAAAACATGCAAGACAACCACGCATGAGAAGCATTTGGGCAAGAAACGGTAGACAATAGAAGCACCCTTCACTACAAAAGTAAGGAGATGGTTTCCTGGTGTGATTTTGAACTGCTTAAAAAGGTGTTTATTGAAATCTCCTACAAAGATAATTGTATCAAGCTAATGAACTCAGAAAAGATAGTTGAAACTGTAAGCATGTTTTAACCAGATTTTAAACACCTAAAGGCTCAAAGGAATACATGACTTCATTTATATATGGCAGTGTAGATAATTATCACATTCATACCACCAAATAAATTATGCCTGGTTTCCTGTTTATTATGTTTTGTTTATATTTTGTATTTTGAGACGGAAGGATCACGTTTCATGAATTAAATACTTTGAAAACAACTCAACCAAAAGGCATTTTAGTTGTTGACTTACTTAAATCCGATCCCTGAGAACAGAACAATAAGTTAAAACCAGGCTCACAGTTAAAAATATTGAAGAAAAATGGACCCAGCCACAGCCCAAATAGAAAAGGGAAATATAATCACCAAAAGAATTTTTCATCAGCTATAGTTGCAGTTAGTTAAGTTGTGCAAGGAACCAAGAAGAACTTCTTCTTGCTATTATTAACCCCAGAATGGTAGAGACACAAAGGAACAAAAATGGAAATGTAGCCGTTTTGCTTAAAAGAAAAATAGCTACTTTGCTATTATTAGCTGCTTTTACCTCTATCCAGCATTCCTAAATAAAATGCACTCCAACACATAGCAAACAATTACAAAACTTTCTAGAACAACTGCACGAAATCATGATGAATAAATGACTTCCCCAGATCCTACTTTAGCAAATAGTTCTTATCATGAAATCATTTTGCCATATATCTATTGTATGCTACGACTAGCTTAAGTTCAATAAAAAAGGACTTTAACTCAGTTTTTGATGCTTCACACAAAATCTCAAATTCAAGATCTATTAACCTAATCTTCACACAAAGACCACATCATACTTCTAGATAACACTGCTTAGAAAAGCTGATAACAGAAATGCCTAGGCTTGTTTGTTTTAAAGTAGGGTAGAGCTGATTTTGATAGAAATAATTTTGAATCAGTGAACATCATTGGAATGTGTGTTTTGATTAATCTCAGATTCTCAGTCATAGATTTTCATTGGGAAGTGCCAGACTTAATATTCTAATACCAAAACAAACAGGCTTAGTAAAATAATCTGCCTTCCAAGGTGCGAAGGCACAACTAAGAAAATAACCTTTCAAATTGCAATGTTATTTCCTTCTAGTTATCGACCAAAGATTAAAATGGGGGGAAAAAGTCCTAAACATGGTTTTGGTATCTCCTGAAAAGGATAAATATCCTTATTCCTTTGCACACCTTCCCATGACTCCCACTACTGCACCAAACACCAATGCAATATATTTCACCTCATAATGAGTTGTAGTTGTAATATAATCGTTTCCTCCTATTAATAAGAATGAACTACTGTTCCTCATATGTTCTCATAACTATCTAAAAATCAGATCAATTTAGTTGTTTTTTCAAAAAAATAGTGACAGTAAATGGGGCTTGCGAAGCTAACAAATTCAATCGTGATTTGTGAACATCTCCTTCAATGCTAGCATATTAACACACCATATGTCACAGATCTACTCCAATATCGAGTCTTCAACAGCTATCCAAGATAGATCATAGGAAATTATCCCTATCTTGATCCAGTCGTGAAAACTGAAATAATAAATGACAACCAACCAAGCTTCAAAAGAGACAACCACAAAGCAGGGATCATAAATCAAACTCTCAGCAATGCAGGGTATTATCACCCAGATGACTCAACCCCAGATAAAACACCATTCATGTCCTTAATACATTATCAATTTCCAATCAAAATGCGATTTTGCAAACAAAACTAGCACATCCATTCGCATTCCTACCCATTCCAAACAACCATTAGAAGCAAAACCCACCTGAAGCGGAGGCGTGGTCGTTTCAAACAGCAAGGCATCAGGCTTGTCAGCGAGAACAGGCGATTTGGTCCACAAGCAGCTCAACCCACAAGAGCACGAATACAAGTTATCCAAGTTATCAGGAATCCAAGTCCACCCTTCAACCAAGACACTAACATGGTTCAGCTTCAACCCCGCACAACTTCCAATCTCCTGCAAAGATGCGACCTTTGACTGGTTTAAGGGCACCCCGGTTGGTTTCTCTTTGAAGCGAGCGCAACCCACTTGCGAGTCCCATTTCCTGAAGGCCCCCACCAGATCAGTGAAGGGTTGAGCAGCCTGCGGCGTGATGGGGCGGCTGAGGGGAGGGAAAGAGGAGGAGGCGGAGGGGAATCGGAGGAAGCCGGAGAAGAAGAGAAGGAAAAAGGTGAAGGTGAGCATGATGGTTATGGTGAAGGTGTTGATGGGTTTGGGAGGGACTGGCATGGTGGTTCTATCCCTCTTTTGGAGAGAGAGAAGACATGGGAATGACTGGGTCGCAGTAAACGATCACATATCAGTTGTTTCTTCTTCTTCTTCTTTAAGTCTCACGTTTCTATGAATCAGTTTGGTAAGTTTTTCAGTCGTTGTGGTAATAGTATTATACTACTTTTCAAACTCGTTTGGGTCCTTTTGGGATGAATTTTTTATTTTCATTTGCACTCAGAAATGGGTGAGAGGGATTAATCCATGGTCTGTGAATTGATATAAGAAAAATTTCTTTGAGAGTGACACTATTATTATGAAATTCTCAGAATCATTGTACTTTATCAAAAGAAAATCTTAGTTTTTCCGTAATTTAAATTGGAAAAGTGGGTTTCTTCTGATTGGTTTACCTTTTAAAAACAAACACTGTCAATAGTTTTTAAGAGCAATGCTAATCTAAGTATTTTTCATAAACATTCTAGTATGAAAAATTAACTTTCACAAGCTGAAAAAACATGTTAATTTTTAGAATCATTTGATGTGGTAACTAATTAAAATCATTTGATATGTTAACTAATTTAAAAATCTGTTACATTATATATAATATC
>Ga0123340_1000655_pt1 | contig 24708 bp, 12 predicted proteins | sample SirMexnodulemix_FD_89961 | JGI IMG/M metagenome (GOLD analysis project Ga0123340, IMG submission 89961) | Root nodule microbial communities of legume samples collected from Mexico - Siratro Mexico nodule mix | ecosystem: Host-associated > Plants > Roots > Nodule | place: Mexico: Nepantla...
ATATAATATAGAATATACAATATAAATATATAATATATAATATGTAATATATAATATGCAATAAACAATATCCGATAGAGATATATATGATATTAATTCAAAACTCTGAAAATTTAGAATAAGTTATTAAAATAAAATAAAATTTAAATATAATCTTAATTAAGTTGAGAGAAATATATTTTTAATTATTTTTATTAAGATTGATAATAAAATCCTAAGAGAAAATAGAAATTAAGAGATTTTTAGAATAAATAATAACTTACTTTGTTTAAAATTTTAATCGGTTAAAAATGATCATACACATCTCACTTACTATCATGTTTGATCTGAAACAAGTGAAGTATGGAGTCAAAAATTGAAGAGAAAGGAGAATTTAAAAGAGTGAGGAAGAGAAGAAGAGAAAACAAAAATGGAGTTGCACCGGTCGGTGTGTTTTTCTTTTTTAAAAAGCTCTCCATGCTTACAACCATATACATAAGTTATTAGAAACTTTGCCTACATTAAATATTTGAAGGTACAAATGATTGATAAGTGATTATTTTACTTATGATCTCAGACAATTTTGTTAAGCAAGTTATATTTTGGTAACATCCTGATTCAATGAAATTACTAAATTCGTTTAACACTGTGTTAATGATAGATAATAGGACAAAAATAATAGGTACAGGATGCCCATTCGTGACATTGTTGGTGTTACTTTGATGGGGTTGACCTTCTCTGCTACATGTGAAAACAAATGTTAGTGCATCCAAGAGAGACATGAAATCAAGTCATGAAAGCTTGGGGATCTGTTGTGAATTATTATCATGTAGAAATATTTCAATATCGTGTTAAAACATTTGAAGTTGTTTGTTCTCCATGACCTATATTCGTTGAATATGTCAATGATGTTTGGTTAATTTCGTACAAAAAATAATTGTTAAGGTATGGACGGATAGGGTTATGCACTTAGGTAACACAATAAGTAATAGATATGTATGTCCAAACCACATATTTTGTCGCATTTCATAGGAAACCCAACTCTATTAGTATTTATTTTCCGTTGTAGGGTTGAGGCTGCACATTGGAGTCTAAAGAGGATGTTTCATACCTTCATGGGAAACTTATGCTTTTATTAGGATTCCATTAACAAGATGATAACCTTATAACATAATGTAATTAAAATTTCATTTCAAAAGACTCTTCATGCGATGGGTCATGTCTTTAACACGACATTGTACAAAAAAATTATAGGATGTTGTGTCAAAAATACTTTACAACATATTGCGGAAGAGAATGATTGAGTTAAATATGTTGGCTTATATAAAACTCCTTGTAGTCGTACCCTTAGATCTACTCATGATTTCCTCTTGCTTGTGAATTGACTTCATTTGATGTAGGTAGCATACCACTACAATCAGAGTGTATGTCATTTGATGAATATCTAACAGAATTATCCATCCAACAGGAGTTTGATGTGTTCTTGAATTGTTGTTTATAAGGTTAATATTAACAATAAGGTGCATAAAATTACATATCTATATAACATCTTTATGTATAATGAAATTACTAAATTTGTAAAATCAACTGAATAAATTTCATTTTATTTGAACATGTCAATGCTCTATATTTACAACATAATAGTTCATCTACTTGGAAAAAAGTCATGAAAGTCAGTTTTAAAATAAAATCAACCCTTTTATCAGATCAATTTCTTGGAGAGTTTCATCCATATTATTGATATAAAAGATGATAAATATTGTAATTATAGTATTGTTGCTACCTTATTAGGAATGAGTAAGGAATCATGTATGTTGTGTACATGAACTTGCTTTAAAGAACTTAGTCCCTAATATTACATATAAGATCATTTGTTTGAAGACGATGACACTTTTTGTTGATTGAAAAACTTATTCTGCTAAGCTTAACCCAGAATTAATCATAACATTGACACCTCCCTTTTTCAGAATTAAAAAATTCGGTATTCTTCTGGACCATCCTTTTCCAAAAACATTAAAAAATTCTCACCAACAACACTTAAAAAACAAATTATAAGTAACGGCAAACGCACAATGGAAGCTGGACTGGAACGGAACACTAATTGCACAAATGAGGGAAAGTAAAGCAGGAGTGAGAGAAAATGGAAAGTGCAACCACTGCCATCACATCACACATCAGAGAACAATAACCACTAAGAAGGGGAAGGAGGGAGAAAAAAAAACTAGGTTTTAATTATAAACCCTTGAGGGTATATATGTCATTTCACCAATTTGATGGGGGTGTAGTTGGAGCAACGAGGGATGAAGGAAGTAAAAGTCCGTCTAGGTGAATTGGGAGTTATTACACTTGAATCTAATTAAATCAAAATTGCAGTGTAGACTTTAGAGTCTTCCTGTGCTTCTGTCAACACCTGCAATGGCAATGGTGCCTCAACCTCTGTTAATCCTTCTCTTCTTTTTCTCCCTTCTTTCAATTGTCAACTCCTCTCCTTCCCAACACATTCAGATCGTCGATGCCGAACGCAGGGTAAGTTTTTTCTTTTCTCGCAAAATGAACGTCGGCTTTCGCTAAGATCCGTGTCAAAATGGCAAAATTTGTTCTCCTGTGGTCGTCAATGCCTACAAAATTTGAACTTGCGATATGGGTATAACAATAAGTATCGTAGATTCATGTAAATGGGTGATTCTTGTGTGAACTGTGTGTGCCATCTGTATTTTGGTGCTTACACTTGTGTTTTTTTTAGAGTTCTGGGAAATTGAGACTGAATCATTCTAGCTCGTTTGTTAAAAATAGTTTGTGTATGATTTGGGGGGGTATAAGTGGACTAGTTTGTCCTTTACATGGAATACGATTTGGGGGAGAGTTCTAGTGTGATTTTTGACCTTTTTTTTTCTTCAAAAGAATTGAAATATTTCTGTGTGCATTTTTTGAGGAAATGTTGGGTATGTTCCACTATATTTGGGACCGTCCGAATGCTGTTTTCTATATTGCATGACTAATATGCCAATGATCCTTGCAGATTGACTTGACCTCTCACATCATTAAGGTGTACTTGACATTGAAGGTAAGCTCTCCGTACTGTTACTCTTTTGATAGTAGAGTTCTGTCTGGGTAGCATTTCCTGCAAGCATGTGTAGGAGAAGAAAATAAGAAGAAAAGATGAAATAATATTTTTCATTAGCTAAAGTTTGTTTATGTACAGGTTAAAAGTCAGATCTTTGAGAAGCTATATTTTTTAGAAATTAGTTTATACATAAGTTAATATTATAAGCATTTTCTTCTGGAAATGCTTATAGAAAAGTTTATCCAAACAGGTCCTAAGTCTGGTGTTGTCATGGTTTCTGTTTTGCATATCTGTAAAGTGTGTTCCATACTCAGCTGGGAATAGGGACTTGGCTTTAAGTACAGTACTTGATTCAGTTACGGGCATGTAAAAATCATGTTTTAGTTGGCCAGATGAATTTTATTATAATTTTATGAAAAGTGGTTTGAACCAAACTTATGTCTATACAAAACAATGTGAGATTAGTACATCTCATAACCATGCATAGAGCTTACTGAGTTTTACTTTTGCTCAATGTGATTAGAGTTACCTTCTGCAAACACTTAAGGCATGTTTAGTTGAAGTCCATAACTTGACCAACAAATCAGTATTTGTGTGGACCAAATTTTAACTTGAAATTATTTGTTTTATTTCTTTTCAATGGATTGTGCTATCATCATTTACAAAATTTGTCGATTTTATATTTCTGAGAGTTTTCCTTTCAGATTGAAAATTTGGGGACATCTGATGCTTCCGAAGTACATCTGGCCTTTTCACCCACTGAAGTTGAACATCTAGCAATGCTTAAAGCTGCTGCAACTTCTGGGAAGAGGAAGAAGAAAACTTATGTTCCTCTTGATGTCAAATCTGCTGAGCTACCTGATGGACCAAATGGAACTAAGTTTTTCTCTATAACTTTGTTAACTCCACTAAGTAAAGGTCAAACCACGACACTGGAGGTGCTTTACATATTGACACGTTCTCTGGAACCTTTCCCAGTTGAAATCAGTCAATCAGAGTCACAGTTGGTTTATTTCCGTGATAGTGCGATATTATTGTCTCCCTATCATGTCAAGCAACAGACATCTTTTATGAAGACACCAAGCACTCGGGTAGAATCATTCACGGTGGTGGAGCCCACTAAACGTGCTAGTACAGAGTTGAAATATGGGCCATATGAAAGTCAACCCCCGTATTCATATTCTCCTGTACTTGTTCATTTTGAAAATAACAATCCATTTGCTGTTGTTGAGGAGCTAGAACGTGAAATAGAAATATCTCACTGGGGAAGCATTCAAGTCACTGAGAGATATAGCTTGGTCCATGCTGGTGCTCAACATAAAGGTGTTTTTTCAAGGTATATTTGTTATTTCTCTTTTACTTGATGCTTCAGATCTGCATTCAGTTCTTTGGGAAACATATGTAACCGTTAAAATTTAGAAGAAATAAAAAAATTACATACATACTCGTTAAGATTTTGAAATGACCTTTTTCTAATATTTTTATTTATTTGTTGTATGTTTATTATTCTTATGCGTGTTGTACTTTGTCATAGTGATCTCATCTCACCTCTAGAAACATTGTCTAGTTTCTCACAATTCTTCCTGGTTTGATAATTTGGTAGTAACTTCAAATATTGTCTTTTTCCTACATGTTTTTGTGCAACATTTGATGACAGCATTCATGAATTATTTTTTGAAAGTTGTTAACTGTCAGAAAAAGGATCATTTTAAGATTGTTATCACATCCAGGCAAGAATAGATAGATTGACACTTTCTTCATAAGCACCCTATGTTTCTGTAGATTGACACGGACTCATACTGTAGTTTTACTCCAGTATTTGAACTTTCAAGACTTGAAATGGCCGCAGTTTTAACATATACTTTACCAACTGATTAACTGGATTAAGGTTAATGAGACATTAACTTATAGTATCTTTTGGTTTATATGTTAGTTTTATATTCTTCTGAATTTATTCTGACATTTTCCCTTCATATATAAACTTTTTTGTGTGCATAACTGGAGTTTTTCTGTTGGCAGGGTTGAATACCAAACTAGACAAGGTGGTTCTGGTGTTTCTTCATTTAAACATCTTTTAGCGAAACTACCCCCTAGGGTCCACTCAGTATACTACAGGGATGGAATAGGAAATATTTCTTCTTCACATCTACGTACAGATTCTCGGAAGGTAATATGTGTTATCGGATCTTTAAAAAAGATTATTTTACTCCCACCCTTCATGACATCGTCATGCACCATTTCTTTTCTTTTTCTCCCTCTTTCTTTTGCAAGACTTGGGGTAAAGAACTAGAAAACAAGTATGCTGCTGTATCACATCAATAGGTGACCACATGGCTGTGTTCTTCATAACTGAGACACGATGCTTTTTTTGCTTGAAAGTAATCTCATTCATGTCAACATAAAGAGCACCATCGTTTTCATTATTTGGTCTATTTTATGCTTTACTGGAGTACTGGTTAACATTAACACCTGGAAGTGATGATTTCTTCATGGGCATGCTTCTGTATTAATGAAGAGTAGGCGTTATACCAGTTATTGTTCATGTATAGAGATCACTGAGGAGTTTAGTCTTGAATGACAAAAAGATAATTTTTGTTTTTCAACATAATCGTTATTGTAAATGTCGAGTTTTCTGATTCATATTTATTTACACGTTTATTGATTGCAGTCAGAACTTGAAATTGAACCTCGGTATCCTCTATTTGGAGGCTGGAAAGCAACCTTTGTCATTGGCTATGGACTACCATTGCAAGACTTCCTTTTTGAATCTCCAGATGGCAGAAGATACCTCAATTTTACTTTTGGTTGCCCTCTTGTTGAGACAGTGGTTGATAAGTTGATTGTAAAAGTGTGTTTGTTATGTTACTGAAAATTGTTCTCCTTGCTTCAACTGCTTTTGTATACAAACGTGGAGGTTTAATTTACCCTTCTTGTTGAACCATTAATTTCAGGTTGTGCTGCCGGAGGGATCCAAAGATCCCACAGCTGAGGTTCCTTTTGAAGTGAAGCAGCATCTAGAGGTAATGTTCTCTTAAGATAATGATTTTTGTTCAACACTGGTTTAGTTTCAACTTTCGACTGCGCTCACAGCTTCATCTGTATTAAATCTTAGATGGAGCATGTGCACTTGTGACTTATAATTGCATCAGCTGCATTTCTCTATCTTATAATTAGGGATCGTTGTCTATAATAAGTTTTAAAAGTGATCAATTTAGCTCACAGAATTGAAAAAGAGCAGGAAAACCACCTCTTCCAAATAGGGCATTTCAGTCAGTACTATGATGATTTGATGATATAATGTATGAATATGGATATTGGCAACTGCTTTATATTATATATATTGCTTTACTGTCTGGTCGAATTGCCATCATACCTGATGATTTGACCTTCCTTGGCCTTGTTTATTGCACATTTATATTCTAAGAAAATTCATCAAAGTGTGGGACCTGGCTCAGAGCACTCTGGACAGCAATGCAATCTTATTCGGTTGCATTTAATCTATACATGTGTTTATTTGTTCGAGGGTGGGGAGTTAAAATTCTAGGACTAAGGTCCTGTTATTTTTTAAGTCTTGTTGAGTAGAGCTTGTACTCGGTGTAATACACCAGTACTCAACTTGATTAGTGGTGCAGTGATTTGTATTATAACATACATCATGTATAATATAAATTATTCAGAGTCTCTTCTTTTCCACCCAATCGTATAATTTCAACAGAAAGTTCCTTAAAAAAATCAGAAGTACACAACTTATTGCTAAAAGGGAACGGGGGAGGGTGTATCAACATGTTAAAGAAATAATTCATTTTGTAATCTTTGATTGAGAAAATAATATATTGTCTAGTTATATATACAATTTAACTTAAATTTCTCCAAGATAATTCATTTTTATTCTCTAGGTATAGTTTGATTCTGCTATTGAAGAATTTCACTTGCTGTAATTGTAATTCAAAGCATTTGATTCCCCCTAGCTAAAATGGTTTTAATTTGAACTTTGCAGATCAAGTATTCATATCTTGATGTTGTCGGCAGGACCGTGGTGGTTCTAGAAAAGAGAAATGTAGTTCCTGAGCATAATACTCCTTTCCAGGTAATTACCAAATCCAATGCCAAAAAATAAGTAAAAAGTTATAAAACTGGTTCAGTATGTGGGCATTTCATGAATTCTAAGAGCATGAAATTTGCTTATTACGGCCCAAATCAGGGACTAATGCTACTTTTATTTAAATTTCATGATGCAACAAAATTTGTTGACGCCATGTTAATGGCAAGAAATTATTCTGGAGCATATAGAATATCCTGTATCCTATATTTCCTAGCAATGGCAGTTAATAAATGAGGCATATGAAACAATGTCGTGTATGCAAATGGATGGAGGTCTTGTTGTAGATGAAAATTGTGTTTGGCTTGAATCTGTCTATTTACCCTGTTTGTAAGCCTTCGGGTCGTAATTTTGGGCTTAAAGCTTACAATCGATGTACGGAAAAATTCTTTTTTGATCCCCTTTTCTTTGCCAGTAATTTTTTCTTAGTTTAAAATCCAAGAAAAAATGTTTTTCATGGATTTCTCAAATAATTCTAAACAAAATTCTCTTTGCCTTGTATTCTCTCTATCACCACTTAATTTACTGTGATTCTTACCAGTCCTCCTGTCTCATGCCCTTTTTTGCTTGTCTTTAGTCTTTATTATTTATTAAGATGCCTTTTACCTACAGTAATTCCAATTGTAACATATCTGATACTTAAATGACACATGTTGGATCAAGTTTGAACAACATCTGCAAAAGGTTTGGATTGAATTTTTATCTTCTTCTGAAACCTTAATTGAATCTAAAAGGGTGTAAAACACTTAGCACTGCCTTTAATATCTGCAACTACAATAACGGAAGGCAGAACATATTATGAAATATGTTATGAAATCATGGACTTATTTTCCAAATAAATTTCTACTCAACTTGTCAAACGGTTTGGACCAGACCTAAAATTACTACATGCATTAACTTCAAGTCTGGTCTAGGTCTATGATTTTATTATTCATTCTATAAGTAAACTTCTGCCCTAGGCTATGGTCTAACCATTTTTTATGTCATTATTTTGGTAGGTATACTATGGTTTTAACCCAATATTCATGCTTGCTGAGCCATTGATGCTGGTAACTGCATTTTTCTTGCTTTTTGTTGCTTCTGTGGCATATCTTCACATTGATCTTTCCATACGCAAGTGAAGGACATCCATAGTCTCTTGAAAGGTATGTGTTAAATCACTCTTTCGTCTATTTTTATGATTAAAACATTCTCTTTGGCCGTGCCCTCTATTGAAGTATTGTGGCTTGCTTAACAGGCATTGACTGAGCATATCGAAGGGTTCCATAATTTTGGAAGGTGATATTGCATTTTGGCAATATTGTGTGGAGCTAAGAGTACTGATTGCAATTATAGATTTTACTTGTTTGTACAATTTTCCCATGGCAATTTTATCTTAGCCACTTAATGGTAAGAAACCTGTAAGATTTTACCATAGAGGTATTAGAAATATTGAAAAAGAAAAACGTATTCAATTATCTATGTTAGAATCATTTCGTTAAAAGGTAATCCGCATTTAAATGAGTAAATTTATTACAAAATATCATTATAGATAAACAACAGTGTCATTGTGGTGAAATTAATGTGAGAAATACCATTTAAACCGAATTTTGGGCCGGACTATTTGGCATCTTAGTTCGAATTAGGACATTATTACATCCATACATCTAAGTTGAAATCCTATAGCATTTCCATTGCGGGAGTTATATACTTTCATTACAGGAGTCATATATTGGGTGATAAGATTAAGAGTTGGATCTTGTAATACTTTCCTATTAGACTACGTTCTAATGATATAAAAAATAAGCTTAAGTTTCAAGTCTTTTTGTAAAAAAAAAAAAAAAAAATTATTAATAAAAATATAAATTCAATAAAATTATAAAAATTAAATAAAAATTTTGAAAAAAAAAAAAAAATAAAAAAAAAAAAAAAATAAAATAAATATTTAAATTTTTTTTAAAAAAAAAAAAAAAAAAATTATTAAAAAAAATATAAATTACAAAAAATTCTCGCATTTGAGTAAAATTTGTGAAAAAAAAAAAAAAACTTTAAAAATAACATGACATGAATACTAAACCTCACAAAAATTAAATTAGATCATATAGAATTATTCTTACAGTGGAAATGCATTTAGAGGCGAAAACAAGCTTATTAGTTAAGCTGTGTTAAATTGCATAGCGATGCTTTTTATCAATGTTCGGCTTGGCCTTGTAGTAAGACATTTGGAGTACCTAAAGCCAATACTCAACAATTAAACTGCCTCAAACTTTGATAATAACTTTACATTTTTAAATAATTTAACAAGCAAGGCTATCATATTTTTAAAATTTTGTGCTAACACTTATTTGTTTGATACGAGTCATTAAGGTTTGACTTAGGCTTTGTTTGAATAGTATTCTGAATGAATATTGATAAGAGAAAAAAGAAGATAAAATAAATTAAAAGAAAACAAAGAAGATAAAATAAATTAAAAGAAAATAAGAAGATAAAATAAAATAAATTTCTTTTATTAGTTGTAATTAAGTTATACATAAATTAAAATCAGGTTTTAGAGAGGGTGAATGGAAAAAATTTCATAAATTAAATTGTTTATAAGCTAGTTTTAATTTATGAGATAAGTCTAATTTATTTGACTCTATTATTTTCTTCTTTTTTTTTCTATATGTGTTTATTGAAAAATTTGTCAACCTTATTAATCTTCTTTTAAAGTTAATATAAATGTTTGTTTATAGCAAGATATTTTATATACTTAATTTTTTTTCCAACTAGGTTGATAAATTTTAACTTATATAACTAATAGGGTTACTATTTTAAATAGATTTTGTAAATATGTATTACCATATAATAAAAAAAGCTGCATAAAATTTAAAAAAGAACTATAATCATAAACATGTATTCGAAAAACATGTTATTAAATTATAATTAACATACAACCTAATACAAAATTATTATACAACGAATAAATTTTAGATTAAAAATTGTAACATGATGGAAGTGAGACATACAAGCGCAGCAACATCGTCTGTTGCTAATAGCAGTAATTAGATTTATTAATTGTAAATTTTTTCTTTGAAATTATTAACCATTATAGTTTCTTAAAAGTAAATTACTTATAAAACTAATTTTAAATATTATAAAAATTGAAATAACATGATTATGTTTCTTTTAAATACACTTTTACGCACAACAAACTGGTCTTATATGTAAAAATCAGTTCCAAAGTAATTGCTAAAAAAAGTTCCAAAGTAATTAGTAAAATTCTCTTTAAGATTTTGTGTTTAGCAGTGAATGTTGTTGGATTTTAAAAACAAAAATATACATATATAAAGGTAGATTTGAACTGGCTTTCAAGAACGCCTTTTTTATCGTCCCATGATTAATGCAAGACAACGATTCCCCGCAACTCATGTTTCAAGATTCATTGTCTGTTAATTTCATCTTAATAACAACCAAATCATTGTCTTCACTCACAAACAACCTCTTAATGACCTTTCATTTACCTTTCTGCCCTCTTCTCCTCTACGCTGCAAAAACATTTTTTTTTCATTATTAATAAAAATCTTACTTTATTCCAATAATATTATTATAATAAAAATATATTTATCATAGATACTACTACTATACTTTGAAATGAAGATACTCACTTCATAATTGTTTATAGTGCAAGTCTTTAAAGAGAATTGAATTTTACAGTACAAGTTATAAAGATTTTCATTAAATATTAACAAAAAGTTTAATCTTGATTATAAAAAGACACAATCACGTATGTTTATTTAATGAACAGTTTACAAAATTTTGCATGGCTATCAAACTAAAAATAAATTATAGCAAAATGTTGGGATTTAAAGTTTTGATAAATGGGATAAAATATGAGACTGAGTCAAATAAAAAAAAATGTAATTTTGATGTAATAGAATGATATAATAATTGATCGAAAAAAAAAAGATTAAAGAAATGGTCTGATTTGAAAAGAGGAAGTGTATTTTAGGAAGGTGTGGGTGAGTAAAAAAGTGATTTTAGAGGTAAAAGGAGAAAGGGCAAGAAGGTAAATTGGGATTGTGATATGAAGTAGAAGGAAAGACGCAGAAAGTAGTTATTGATGAAGCGGGAACATAGGAAATAGAAGAAGAAGAAGAAGAAGAAGAAGAGCAACAACAAACACCATTGTCACTGCCCTCACAATTTCGATTCTCTGATTCCCTTTCGCGGGATCAGAGGATCGCCATCGTCGTTTTCTCTCTCACCCTTTCTCAGGTTCTTCTTCGTTGCTCTCTTTCTCATTCTCATTTTCATTCATTCCATGCACCCTCACAATTTCACTCACTGCTTTCTTTCTTTCTCACAATTTTTCCAAATGGGTATTGTTCCGCAGAGTGAGAGGAAAATGGAAGGGTGGCTCTATCTCCTTCGTGCCAATCGCTTTGGTCAGCATTACTCGCGGAAGAGGTACTTCATTCTCAAAGACAATGTCCTCCGAAGCTTCAAGGTCAAACCCCTTACCCCAAACGAGGTAAACACTCCTATAGATCAAAGCTTTCGTCTTTTTCAACATACTCCACGTCACACCATTCATACATAACCTTGTTCTTCTCACTTTACGTGTGTGGTCACGAGTTTGATCTCGGCTCCTTCTGATGAAAAATATTTGTCCCAAGAGATCAATTCTCACTCTGCTGATTGGTGTCTGTCACATAGTCATGCATGTTATTTTTCATATTTTATTTTGATTAATGCTCTAATAATGTTTCATTACCATGTTTGATTATTTGATCTATCGTGGATGGTAAACGTTTTTAAGGTTTTGGATTTATTCATGTTTTTACAATGGCTTTCTTAATGTTTCACGTGTGGTATGTGTGTTCTTTGATTTTAATATCGGAAATTTCCTTTGTTTGGATGATTGAATTGTTAATTGTGATTAATGAAAGCGTTATATTAATTTTCAGGAGCCAATTAGAAGTGCAATAATTGACTCTTGCGTTCGGGTTAGTGATAATGGAAGGGAGAGTTTGAACAAAAAGGTAAGGAACCTGGACTCTTTCTATGGGACAACCTTGGATGTCTTTTTATTTTTCACTTATTTGATAGAGTTGCACTGTTTCCTAGAACGTTTAATAATTGTAGTATTTACAAATTGTTTGCATTGTCCAGGTGTTCTTCATGTTCACTGTTTATAATGCAACAAACCAAAGTGATAAGCTTAAGGTGTGTTCAAATTAAGAATCCGAGTAAAATATTTATGACAAATTTTCACTGAATATTCTTGATCTATATTTCTCATATTTTATAGTTGGGAGCAAGTAGCTCAGAAGAAGCCGCAAAATGGATACGTACCTTGCAGGATTCTGCAATGAAGGTTCTACTCTGCTATCTTAATGAGTGAATGGTGTTCTCCTTATACGAAGCATATTTTATTGTTTTTTTTTTTTTTTTCAGGAGTCCCCAGCTCCAGCAAAGAATTTAGTGGCTTGTATCAGAAGAAGACGTTCAACTTTGAGGTACATTAACTACTTTTGAATATTTAGTCCAACAGTTTCTGCTTCTTCTTCTGAATATTTTCCTTTTTGCTGTAACATTACTATAAGGTAGTGATGAATATTTACGTACCTACAATTCCTTGAACTTCCTATATTTGTGTATATTTATCAAAAACTAAAGTAATCATGTTATGGGAAGTATGCCTTTTAATGTCTCATGTTTCCTTAAAACAGAAATGGAGGCTCAAAAAGCGCAGATTGGAAATACATCAACTTGAATCTTCAAACAGAATTATGCACCGAAACGATTACCGCTGATGTTATTGCCCCTTCACCATGGAAGATTTTTGGTTGTCAGAATGGTAAATCTTTAGCTCCTAGACCACATGGCTGCGGGACTAATCTGTGTCTCATATAGTTCATTGCTTATGCAGGACTAAGGATGTTCAAAGAAGCCAAAGATTGGGATAGCCTTGGAAATGTATGTTGCTCCTAACTCGATAAAACTTTCATTTTAGTAAGTATTGAACTTTTCTAAAAAATGAAAAGATATTTTCCTTGTTCAGCATTGGGGTGATCACCCAGCAATTATGGCAGTTGGTGTGGTTGATGGAACTTCAGAGGCCATCTTCAACACTCTTATGACTCTTGATCCCTCAAGATCAGAGTAAGTCTTCTTCTTAACTTGAAAAATAGGAAATTGATCCACATGATTTAGTGAAGCCTATATATTAAATCACTTAGTTTCTTGCAGATGGGACTTTTGTATTTATAGAGGCAGAGTGGTTGAACACCTTGATGGACATACAGATATTGTTCATATAGAGATGTACAGTGATTGGTTACCATGGTAGGATATATATGGAACCTTGTATACGAGAATTCGGTCAGCAAACATGTTGTTAATATATCATTATGTTCCATGTATAGGGGAATGAAACCAAGAGATTTGTTGTTACGAAGATATTGGAGGAGGGAGGATGATGGATCATATGGTAATGTTAATAAAATATTTATCTTGGGAAGATAAGGTTCATTTTTATCCGTCAGTTAACCTTTTATCTCTGTTCTATGACAGTGTTATTGTACCATTCTGTGTACCATTCCAAGTGTCCACCAAAGAAAGGCTATGTCCGAGCTTGCCTTAAAAGTAATGTATGCTTTAATTTTGAGATATTATTTAGCCTTTCAATGCTACCAAATAACTCAATCCTATGCCAGAGGGATATAGGAGATGAAACGTCATAAAATAAGAAGGGACACCCAAAAGATAAAGAGTAACTATTTCTTGATTTTTTTTAGTGTGCGGCTTTCGGCACATCTTAATAATAGTAATAATTATTATTTATTTTTAGTTGGCAATATTTTGTCTTAAAATTTTATAAATTTAATACTATTATAAGGTTTAACGTAATTTAGTGTTGAATTTAATTTATTGTCATAACAAAAAAATCAATTAATCTAATATTTTAAAAAATAATTATGTACTTATATAATCTTTTCAAAATCATCTCAATTAAAATTATAAAGAAAAAAAAGAGTAAAAATGAAAATAAATAATTAAAAATAAAAAATAAAAATTTGAAATACTTTTTTTAGTTAAAATTTATTTTCTCATATAATAAATGTAAGAATTAGTTTATCCAAAACACAAACTATAAAAACCCGTTTATTTATAACTGGAGGGTGATGAAAAGCTGTGTCAAAGATGAAGACTTCCCTAAAATAAATGTGTTCCTAGTTTTGTGAAACCAATATTTATTAGTTTCCTAAAATAAGGTAAAGTACCAAAAATAAGAAAACAATCCCAAGAATAACAGAAAGAATAAGGAGGTTTTGAACACTTGGCAGGTGGAGGATTTGTAGTGACTCCTGTTAACAAGGGAACGCAATCAGTGGTGAGACACATGCTTGCTATTGATTGGAAGTTTTGGAAATTGTATTTGCGCCCCTCATCTGCAAGGTCCATTACTATTCGTATGCTTGAACGAATTGCAGGTATGTGGCAGACTTCAAACTTCTGTCATCTACGTAGTCTTGGCACATTTCTTATAAATCAAATTTTACTATAATCCCCTTTTCGCAGCTCTTCGGGAGTTGTTTAGAACTAAAGGTGGAAATTGCTCCTCTGAACCTCTTACAATGACAAAAGAAATTGGATTGCCTCTTGGTGTAAAGGAGGATATTAAGTCTGAAGTTTCAGAGGAGAAAAGCATGTACGAGGAACCTCTTATTGTTCTAGAAGACGAGGTAGAACCTTCCGGTCGGACAAATTTAATGGGGTTGAATGATTCTGATGAGTTCTTTGATGTTCCTGAACCAACAGAATATGATCACTTTGACAATCAATGGCATCCTGACGTGGCTTCTGATCAGGTGGTACTTTTGCTTACCAACATTGGTTTTTGAAATGTTTCTTTTTTCTATTTTTCTGCTTTGCTAACGTTAGACAAGTTTACAATGATGTTTTTTCTTATGTAAGGAATCTAAGCACACATTAAGATTTTGTGTGATTACGTCGTATGCTTGTTTTGTTTACTATCTAAACAATCTTTTCATGATAATGATATATCTTAATAATATCAACTATTGATGAGATTGAACCATTGGGATGCACAGGGTATGCCTATGCCCAGAATATCAACAGCTGTTGGTTTGGTAAAAAAGTTACACGACCTTGCAGGTTAGAGTTGATAATTTATAATTTAAATTCTTACTAAAATTATTTCTGATGGAATGTGCTTAACATATTTCTTTTTAATATATTTTATACGTGTTGCAGTTCAGAAAAAGGGGTATATGGATTTGCACGAAGCTGCCAGGGAGGAAAGTGCATCATGCTCTTATGGAGCCACTCTTCAAAACGATCCAAGTTGTTCTTTGCCCTGCACCTGGGCTGCTTCTGATCCATCTTTGTTTCTGGTTCGAGGAGAAAATTATTTACAAGACCATCAAAAGGTATTTTAAAAAGGTTTTAACTTTTGGTGTTTTAAGTTTTCACCTTAAATTTATGTTACCTCATTTTAACTTTTTTGAGTTATGTTCAACATGTAAAAGGAATCTCTAAAAAGGTGCTTTATTCACTAAATCCTGAACACAAAACACTAATAAATTATCCAACATTGTCACAATTACAAATGAACACATACTAGTCTAACAGGAAAAGAAACTAAACACCGCCAAGGAACGCTGAAAATTTGATCACCAAATACATGATTTCTTAAAAAAATAAATAAAAAATCTCATCACCCTCTCCTTTCTGCCTAGCCAAAGATGAAACCCAAGAGACAGAAAGTTTTATGCCTCAAATTCATTTTTATATGAGATGAAACTGTCATCATAACTGTTATTTGTGAAAGGCTTCAACGAAGCTAGATGCTAATGTTTGAAACTATACTAAACAAATTTATACTACTTTTTTTATTTGTTTATTTTAAAGGGTAAATAAATTTCTGTTTTATAGGTCAAGGCACACGGCACCTTGACGCAAATGGTTGGTGCAGATTGGCTTCGTTCGGACACAAGAGAAGATAACTTAAGTAGTCGTCCCGGTTCCATAGTTCAGGTATATTCCCTTTTTTCTCAGTCTTATATTTGTCTATGTGTGATAAAATGGTCCTAATTACTGTCACAAAATAACCGCTAAAATTTATAATCATTTTGTGCTTTGGGATTTATTCAGCAATATGCAGCAAAAGGTGGTCCAGAATTCTTTTTTGTCATCAACATACAAGTGAGTATTACCTCATTTTGATTGTTACATCCATCACTCTCAAAGTATAAGATTGACAACCATAGTATTGTGATGATGAATCAGATGCCCGGAACTCCTATGTATTCCCTTGCACTTTATTACATGTTGAAAACTCCTTTGGAAGACAATCCCTTATTGCAGAGCTTTGTGGATGGAGATGATGCTTACAGGAACTCTAGATTTAAGCTGATACCATACATCTCCAAGGTTCATTTCTGCTTAAATGTTGCATGCAACAAACAAATAAAAATTTCAGGATCAAGATGAGTATCTAATGGTTTTCATTCTCCCAGGGATCATGGATAGTAAAGCAAAGTGTTGGAAAGAAAGCATGTTTGGTGGGGCAAGCACTAGAAGTACTTTATATCCGTGGGAAGAACTATTTAGAGGTAACATTGCCAAATTAAGTAATAATTGGAAAGCATATTACTTTCAGCTCGTTTCTCTTGTTCTATATGCTAACTTTTGAATTATGTTTGCCTTATTAGCTTGATATCGACGTTGGATCATCAACAGTGGCAAGAGGGGTAGCTAGCCTAGTTCTTGGATACTTGAACAATTTGGTCGTAGAAATGGCGTTTTTGATACAGGTAAAAATGATTTATCAATGTGATTCGGTAAAAGTTTATATTAACTGAATTAACAAAGTAAAACTCCATTTAATTATGATTAGATAACTAAACAAATAGCACCTAAATAACTGTATACAAGTTTTCTCCAAAGTATAAATATGTATTGGATAAAGTGACACATCTGAAAATGAGTGCAGAGTAACACACAAGATGAGCTCCCAGAAGCCCTCCTTGGAACGTGTCGACTAAATCATATGGATGCAACGAAAGCATTTACGGTGAATTCATAATTTTGGACTTGAGAATTTCTTGGTGTCTTTGAGGAGCAGAAGCTGGTACTCCGACACTTGCAAAGGTTAAGGAGTAGAAATAAGACATGTTGTAAAAGTTGTTGCCCTGGATTCTTCATGTTTTGTCCAACCAAACAAAATTGATACCGGTGGTGGGAGTTTTCCTGTGTTCCTTCCTATCTAATATATGGTACACAAAAACTAATTCTTTGGCCTGCTTCGTGTCACGGCTTAACATAATATGCAAATCACAAGTTAAAAAAAGAACGAAATCAGGATCGCAATTTCAATTCTAATCTTGCCCATGCAATTCCAAAGGATTTTCTCAATAAATGCATACCATGTTTCTATGTTTTATTTAGAAGCTACATTCATATGCTAAAAATATGCACTGTATTGGCATTGGTCAAGGGAGAAGAGTGGGTATAATGTGAATGGTGGAATAATTACTTTTAAGTAATAAATTTTTCAAAAAGAAATTGGCGGAACTTTAACGCTAGATTTTTAAAAAATGTTATACATACATTAATAATATAATTGTGTCTAGTACCTATGATAATTTAATTTTACTGAAAAATGACATGAGGGAGAGTAGAAGGATATTATTTATTATATATTTTTTAATCATTGTATTCATATATACTATTTCATGTTTTATTCTGTTTTGCCATGATTTGAATCTTGATCACTTAATTAAAAGACGTATTACTACTATTTGTATCAAGTAATAGTTGGTAATTAATGTTGATAGTAGATATTATATATTAATAACTAAATGAAAATGTTAAAACAAATATTCTCTACAGTGGCTTCGATGGTACATTATGGTTACATGCCATATTGTTTGCTCTTTTCTCTAGTAAAAATGAATTTTTTTTTTCTTACGATTAGATGATAACATTGTTTTGCAACTTATCAAAATGCATCCTATAAAAGCAAAATAGGTAAAATAAAACAATTAAAAAATTTATATTTTTCTTATTGGTTTAATAATAACGAATCTTTAAACAAGTGTACGAGGTTTCTCTACAATTAAAACATTCATTCGTCCTGGGTCAGCCCACATTTCACGTTACGTCCATGGGTTCATAACTGTTAAGCGCACCTCCCACCTCCCTTTTATTTATTTTTACAAGGTTTTACAGTCTTGAACTTAAATTCCAGTATCCACTTTCGAAACTCTTATTTTCACAAGGGCAATGGGGTGCACTGATTTTTAAAAGGAAAATATGAGAATAGTTTTTGAAGAAATAAATACGAAACAACCAATCAAGGGATCCCTCTATCTCATTTCATTGAGGTAAGAGTGGGTGACTCATGGTAAATCTTTATAATATTTTTGTTCAATTTTTATGAATAAAAAATAATTAAAAAGGGAGGTGTGTTTAGCAGTTTCCAAAATTTTAAGAAGATTTTTCAAACATGGGCCAGGCTTGGATATTAGGTTGAAAACTGGTTGTCTTGACCAGGCCTAGTTGTTATAAATAAGTTTTTTTTTTTTTTTAAATATAACTAAGTTAAAGAAAACTGCAATTGACCAAAAAAAATTGAAAACTACGATAAACTTGATATATTAATTATTTATATGGCAATTATAATTTAAAGATTATTGAAACTGGTTTTTTACCATGAATACACAAAAACTCGTATCATTTGGTAGCTCACAAAGGTACTAATAAAATGAATGCATTGCAAAAGATTTAGATTTTGAATAATAAAGAAAATAAAATGGAGATGATGAGGTACTACTAGACTTTGCTATTGATCTTGCACTACCCTCAACTCTCATCGAGTGTAGACAAAATGGTCCTGTGTGACCTCACCACCACTCTACTTTTCCTTGCAATTATTATCAAAGTTTGCCAAATTGTATGCACTCTATTCCTTCAAAATACTATCTCATAATAGAGTCATAGTGCACCATACTGTTTCACAACCATCATAAGTGCACCACATACTTCCCATGCATTTTGCACATTCACCTTCCATTCTCTCATTTATGTGGGGGGATTCAAATCTCTTCACTTTTTTTGTTTCTTGTCTCTTCAATCCAATAATAAAACCTGTGTAGCATCTCAAGTTTCATGTTCAATTGATCAATGTGACATGTAACATGAATACCATTCACTTCAATGGCTTTTTCAGAGGAACAAGCTTGAAATCGATCCAAGCAATTATGTGGCTGAAGTTTTATAAAATGTATCAAAAAAAATCTTACAAGACTATGTATGGATTATGAAACATTCTCCAGATATATGACTATAGTTGAGGCTTTAAACGCGAGGCTCTAAACAATTGGCTACAAATTTTAGAAAATAAAAATAAAATTGTCGGTCATTGGAGTGAATGATTCCATTGGTATTGGTCTATGCATCATTTTTATTGCTTTGTTTCTTTGGTGTCTTTTTGGCATTTTTGTGGTTTATGGGTGTGGGCCAAGTTGGTTGCGATGAATTTTCTACATAACTCCAAACAATATTTGGGCTTTGGGACAAAGTTGCCTCTATTATTAGAACTTGGGTAGGCCCACAAAAGTTACTATGTAACCTTCTCACAAAAACAAGTCCCCATATAAAAAAAAATGCAAACAAAATTGAAGACAAGCCACAACTCAAAATGAAAATTCTTATTAAAAAAAAAGTAAATATTTAATCATAAAAGGGACCAACAAAATTTTTGAACACGATTATCCAACTCTTATTGTTTTTACATAGAGTTTTATAATGGGATTGTGATTGTGATTTATAAATAGAGTGTTTTGAGAGCCTTAGAGTTGTGTTGTGTCACCAATGCCTTTGATAAGGAGTGGGTTGCCACTCTCCACACACTGTTCAATTTCTTTTTTCCACGTTGTGTTGATGAGCTCCCTTAAATGGGAAGCACCCCTAAAACCCTTTATTTTCCTTTCCCAAAATGCCCTTGTTTCATGTAGCACAAATTATCTCATGCATGGGCAAGAGCGTAATTTGCTTACACATAGAAATTAGAAAATAACAACGTTGTCCCCACGTTGTGTCATGTAATTGTGGCACCCACGTGGCACATGTCCGCATTCAAAGATGTTATATCTTGCTATGCCTTATAAATCTTCCTTGTCTTTTGAAGGAGACACTTAATTTAATAATTGAAACTTTGGTTTAAAACTAAAAGCATGGTTGAAAATACCTTCTTAGCCCTCACCTCACATGTTACTATCGCTTTCGTTTCCCTATTCTCGGCGTTTAATTCGGTGATTGAGAAATATTTAGTTATATAATCCTTTTCACAAATTAAATAAGTCCTCCCACGTGACATCATCACGTGATTCATTTATTTTTCCTCTGCGCTCCACCACACCTCATGTGTCTTAAGAACAAACAAATATTATGTCTGCAAAGTTTAATATTAATAATAATAAATAAACACGTTAATAAGAGGAACCTTGTATACTCCTTTCAGGAAAAGGAAAAAAAAATACTAATTATAAATATAGTGACAAATTCTGACCGTTGCACTATGGTCTTCTCTTTTAGTGTTATAGACATGGTGTTCGCTTTTTTAATATTAGTTATTAGGACTCTTAAAATAAAGCAGGTTTTATTTTCAATTTTCTTCACAGAAAACACAATTTTTCTCAAACTGTGTAAACAGAATCATACTTTACTTTAAAAAATGAAAAAAAATATATATGTTAATTTTCATTCTCCGTGTCGTGATGACAAAATAACGTTTATATTATTTATTTATTTATTATGTGGAGATAACGAAAATCCATTTGGAAAGTCAAAATAGTACGCACCGACGGTAAATACAGGGGATTCAGCTCCGCTAGCCTTCCTTAACCGGTAATCAACCTCTTTTTCCCGGTTAACCTGTCGGTGCCTTAACTGTCGGCACCACCGACACGCTAGATTTATTCCGGTCATTTTCCTTTTTATTTCTAGTACTTCCATTTTTTTTAATACGATTTAATAATTTCAGGGCCTAACAATAATGTAATAAATAAACAATAATAATATTTGAAGCGGTGCACTTGGTTCCTTTCGACGTGCTTTCACTATCAGAGGATGTTTTTGCCTTTGAAATTTAATTTCCCCGGTGACGTGACACGTGCCTCCAGAGAGGGTGATTACTAGGCTGCGGTGCGGAGCAGGATAGTAGGGTTTGAAATGAAAGATGTTTATGATTATGTGGGGACCAATATTTCCTATTGTGTGGATGCAAGTACCGAATCATGCATGCACGTGACTTACAACCAATATTTGCTAAAAGGCATGACAAGCCAACTAGTAGTAGTAACATAACCACACTCAATAATTATTAGTATCAATATACTCACGTTCAAAAAATAACTCAGGTATGTTCATGTCACACTTGCAGCGGTGATACCTGATCATAAATTTAAGAAAAATATCAAAATAAATAAGTTTTCTGTGTATAAATTTACATTTCAAACATAATAATTGTTTTCAATGCTATAAAAATGTCATATAATATTCAATTGTCTACCAAAATATCATATCAGAAAAAGATTAAGAAACATTTTCTTACATATTTTATAAAAAAGGGTTTCCATTAGCTACAGTAAAAAAAAAACAAAAGAAAAATATTTTCTATTTGTTCGTTTTTCTTTGTATAAGCGAATAGATTCTTTTGCTGGACTTTGTGAACTTAATAATTTTAACTTTATTTGAATCTACTACATTTTTAGTTATTTTTACATCTACGTAATACCTTATTTGATTAGTTCCTAAAAATGCAATTATGGACGGACAAAAAAACATGACTGAAATGCACTTTTTGTCATTTTTGAAAAAATAGTTAATGTATTATTATTTTTTAAAATCAATTTTTATAACTAATAAAACCAAATATAATCGAATATTTTGAGTCTTGATGAATTCTTAGAAAGTATCATTTGCAAGTAAAACGTTTGAAACTGTTATGAAAAAGAAATTACAAAATCTCAGAAACTCATATATGTTTAACCGTTATTAAAATAAATAGTTTAGGTGAATTTATAATTTCGAAGATTGTATCTGTAGCAGTTTAGTTAAGGGTATCTTTAAGAGTTTGTTTTTTTTGTTATGTATAAAATAATGTTATGATGTGTGTAAAAGTAAATCTGGATAAGAGGATAATGTCTTGTATGGACTTTTTTTTTCATTTTTTTTTTTTTACATTTTTATACACGGTTGAAACAATCCTATTTCATAATCTTATTATCTCATCTAATTGCTATTTATTATCGATTAAAAAAATCAAAACACTCTCCTTATATATGATAAAATTTCAATTCTATAAGAAAAAGTCATACATATTTCGAATAATTCAGTAATAGAAAAAAACATTTATTGGCAGTTTTGAGAGATCTTTATTGTTGGGTTCCGAATCGACGTTGACTCAGAAGACGTTAAAAATAATATTAGTTAAACAATCGACATTACGAAGTCCATCACCACGTCGATTTAAACGAGGCAACCGACGTCATGTGATCCACTACAACGTTGGTTTGGACAAGGAAAACAACGTGGTGCTTTGTTGAAATCCACAACACCACGTCGGCTGTTTGGCTAAAACCGACGTGATGGACAACCGACGTGGTGTTGTCATTTTAAAAAGAAATTATAAATATATAAATCTCTAATCGATACAAGAAAACATCACAAAAAATTTTAGAATTTTTTAGCCAGTGTAGATATGTGAAATCAAAGGCTACAATATAAAAAAATGGATAAAAAATAACAAAAAATAAAAAAGAAACCTTAAACGATAGAATTTTGGAAATTTCGGAGGCCCAACCTCCTTCAACTGTTGGCTAGAGGCTTCGTTACCCCATTTCGAGCAACTTTCATTTTTGGAACGTCTCAAGCTCTTTATCAAAAGTTATGACCATTTGAAGTTTTTCCGTCCAAAAATTTTTGAAACCCTAAATTTATAATACAAGTATCCATAAAACATTACAAGCATACAAAGATAAGAAAACATACCTCTTGTAGACAGGGAGGGCAAAATCAGTGAACGGAAATCAATCCGAACGAAATCTATCAAAACCAAAGAATGTAAAAATGGAGTGAGTGAAACCACAAAAACAATGAGAGTAAAGGAGGAGAACAACACGCGAGGGAGAACATCACGTACCAATGAGAACATGAGCAAGAAAGCGAGACAGAATGCAAGAGAGGATGAGTGAGAGAGAAAATGACAATGTGAGCAAGAGAGAACTCTGAAGAAGCAGCGCGCGCACAAGAGTGAAAATGAGGGAGGGAGGCAAAAAGTGTACGAGTAAAAAACAGTGTAGCTGAGTTAAAACAGGCAGAACCACATCGGTCATAAGCCCCAGAATTGACGTGGTGGGAACCCTAGTTTTACCCACTTTTTACTAATGTTATCAAAGTGACCATAATGTCGGTTGGACTACCAGAACCGACGTCATTGTCAAAACACCACGTCAATTTAAAGCTCCCAATCGACATGATGACTCACCCGTCATTTGAAAAATTTTAAAATTTTGAATTTTTATTTATTACTGATATATCCACGACGTTTTTTTTGTTTAATCGACATTGTGTGCACATTATAACATCATTTTCACACAACGTTAAATTCTCTTTTTTTACTAGTGATTAATTAATCATATACTCACAATGTCATGAAATCATAATTTAAATGTTCAACACAAATATAACCTATAAGTGTACAAAGCTCAAAATAGTACCGCATGTTACAAAATAATATTATGTAATGCATGTTATGTAAATGTGCAGTTCAATTTGAAATGATTATGTGAACTTTGGTTTGTGTTGCTACCTTGATATGAGGATTTGCTCTAGTTGTTAATGTATTATATATGCTGATTTTCAACCACTAATAATGTGATATTCGATAGTACGTGAGAAATGAAAAAAAAGGCTATTAAAAGATATAATTTTTTTTCATTTATCTTACAATTAAAATATATTATGTGACTATTATTTTAATAGAAAAATTTCTTAAGATGATCAAATGTTAGATAAGAATTTTAGTTTTCTAACACTAATAATGATTAAAACAGTAAAGATAATTATAACGGGTTTGTCGTGTTTAAGATGCATAGGTCATGAGTTATAAAATAATTTTTATAATACATTCTTAAGCTTGATTGTATACGTGTTAAAGATATCACATCAATAATCAATAAGATAAAGAAAAGTGGTGAAGTGAAGAAAAAAAGCTGAAATTGCAAAAAAGAGAGAGACGTAATTGGGAAAAACGAAAAAAATCTTTCCTTTAAACTTTCTTTGTTGATATGCAAAGAAAGTATAAATATATCATATATAATAAATTAATTTAATAAATTATAATTAAATAAAATATAAGAAATATTTATTCTTTATTTTGAAATAATAAAAATTTTAAAATGTAAATAATAATTATAATAACAAAAATATAAAATAACAATAATAGAAGTAATAATAATAAAAAAATAAATTTATAAAATATTGATAATCATTTATTTTTATTTTTTAAATTATA
>Ga0123340_1000656_pt1 | contig 24705 bp, 13 predicted proteins | sample SirMexnodulemix_FD_89961 | JGI IMG/M metagenome (GOLD analysis project Ga0123340, IMG submission 89961) | Root nodule microbial communities of legume samples collected from Mexico - Siratro Mexico nodule mix | ecosystem: Host-associated > Plants > Roots > Nodule | place: Mexico: Nepantla...
ATATTTTTTAATATATTTTGTCATCAATGAAGCACTAAAAAACAACTTTCTATACCTACAAGATGACTAGCAAGTTGCAACTATTTTGGAAGGATGTCAAAGTCACCAATTTAGGTTTAATTGTGATATAACAATCTTTACCTATAGGATGGAAAATTTTTCCCATGTTTCTAAGTAAAATTAAATAGATTTAAATATCGTTTTAGTCTTTAAATTTTAAAATAAATATATTTTTGTTTTTCATATTAAAAAAAATTTCAATAATTTGATTTAAAAAATTTGTTTTGATTCAGGGCACTAGTAATGGTACCTCTATAAGAATCATGCATATCCTGCTATCAGCTGTAACCTTCAATTAGCTCCATTATTTGATCTTTCTTTCATTCTTGAATTTTTTTTCAGCAACAAATTACTTAATTCACTGTTCTATCTAACAATTATAATGTAAAATTCTTACATACTCACTTTCATGATATAAACTAATTATATTAAAGAATGTCTTAAAAAGTGTGATATTATTAACTGTTCTAAGTTTTGGTATGACACATCCTATTAAATATTACATCTTTCTTTTCTGTTAAGAAATTTTCACTGTCCACATTAGCAAAAGTAAAACAAGTTGAAGAAAAGAAAACTGTAGGATTGATTGAGTTCAAAAGATAGGCTTAAAGTATCTTCATATAGTTTTAATTGGTTGTGACTTTTTCTTATCCGTATTGACCCCATAATTTACCTGTCAATCTTTTTCTAGATAACTTTAGACTTTTCAAAATCAGCTTCATGAAAATAACTTAATTAAGGGTCTCTTTCTTTATTTTATATTTTCTACTAGCTTTATTAGGTTAGAATGATATTATTAAAAATATCTGTCACCTTCAATTAGTTTTATAAAGAGAACCTTATTTAAAGGATGTTTTCTTCAAAATGGTTGTAATATAATTTCTTCCCAGAGAATTTCTTATTTTAAGTTTAAATTCGTAATTGCAAAATTATATTATTTTACTGCACATTTATTTTTTATTTAAAAACTTATATTACATCAACACCACATTTCAAAGGACTAAAGAAAAATAACAGATATTTCGTAAAATTTATAACAAATACCAAACAATTTCATTCAAAAATTAGAAAAGTATTCATAAATATCTACAAACATTTTCAAACATTATCTATAATATAACAAAACAAATCGAGATATCCACTATTTATGCTAAGAGAAATTATCTTTCGAGAACTAAGTTTTTAGGAAAAAAAATTGACAACTTCATTTTAATAATAAATATTATATTTAAGTGAGTGGATAAACATGTTTATGGAAAAATAATTTAAAATTTAAATTAGTTTTACGGTAATTGTGTAAAATAATTTGGTTTTCAATATACTATAACTCTTATGTTAAGAACATCCTAATCCAACCTTAAGTTACTCCATATAACTTTTGAAAGACCCCATTTTTTCTATGCGTTTTAATAAAAAAAGCAGAATCAGAAGAAAATTACCGTTATTTCTATATTAATGCAATCTAACTACTTGATGAAGATTATTATTTTAGTATTTAATGGTGAAAAGCTATTCCGTTTAAACTGCCAAGATGAAATTTTTATCACAAGGTTCGAGTGGATTCAAAATTTTACTATTACTTGTTTTGAAGAAATATTATAAGATATACATGAATACTTTTATATACGAATTTTAGTCATCAAAATTTTCTTCAATTTTAATATGCCTATTTTCTCTTTAGGCTTCAACATTTTTATTTTAGTAAATATTTTGTAGACTAAAGTATTAAAAACGACATGGAAAATTAACGTTTTTGATTAGTTGTAAATGCAGTAATTACCATTATAATTAGTAAGATGAATCATTAACGATAGAGTTATAGTATATAAAATCTTCCTGAAAGTTGTACTATTTAATAATTATCACAATTAATAAATGCATCCTCTGATGTTGAGGTGGACATTAAGTAAAAAGAGTACTATAATAAATAGGGTTGGATAGAAATTTATGTGGCAGGTGGCTCTGCCAACTCCAACTCATTCTGAACGTGTTCTAACAGCAAAGGAAGTCAAAGTCCTAAAACTTCAATTTGTTTATCAGTATTATTATTATTATTATAAAATTATTTATATTTTTTAATTTATTTCTCTTATTTTTTTATAATGCACTCAGTTCACTTTTTTTTCTTCATTTTTTTTTCACTCTTTCCTCCAATCTAAAGAAAACATTTGTAGCCCCTCTGATACATAGAAGGTATTCTTTCACTGGACTTCTTTCCAGAAGTGGTTTTCATGTTACCCCATTGAGTACGGTACCAAATATTGTAGGTTTTATTTTACGAAATTGAACTAGTACTAGGAAAAAAAAGTTTTTTAATACATTTGAAAATTTGTTGAATTGATGTTCACTAAGGTTGGTGTCAATTTGCAATATATTATTCAAAGGCACTAATTAAAGGTTATATTATTCTTTTGGTGTCAAAAGACGTCAATCCCTACTAATAAAAAAAATTAGTAATTGATTCTTATGTATTTAAGTATATATAAATTGAAATGAAATAGAATTGAATTCGGATAAACATAATTATTTATAGAAAATGAAAAGATAATCCATTTCATGTTTATTTCCTTTCCATAAATCTGAGGTAGAAATATATTTTTAAGTGTATATATATATAAAGAAAAGTCAAAAAAGGTCAATAACCCCAAAAACGGGCAAGTTTAGAAGTATAATGCAACTATGCAACAAGATCATCCCTACCATTTATTAGACAGTAGTGAAAGCACATAGTTTTTCAACCATATGTGGCCATGAACAAAATGCACACAACTCTCTCTAATCTTCTTCTTCTTCTTACACCTTCCTACCACATTCTAACTTCACCACACAGCTTCTCCTTCTGAATGCAAAATAAGGTGTGCCATATTCAAACTTGTATTACTATTTCTCCTCAACTCATTCTGCACTTCCTTCTATGTTTTCTCACATGCTTTCCTGCACTAACAGCCAAATTATTTATTATATATCTTCTCAGATCTTACATCATCCTTTTCTGAGTTAATATCCAATGTTTTGATGCAGTTATAGAAAGATGGGCATGTTAAGATGGGGGACCTTGGTTTTCTGTGTGTTCTTTCTGTTTAGTACCTGTCTGGCCAAAGATCAACACATTGTTCGGATAAATCCTGGCTTCAGTGCATCTCAACCTGAATGGACCGACCATAACGGTTTTTTCTTGATATCCAACAGCTCAGCTTTCGCTTTTGGATTCTTCACTACCATCGATGTTTCATCGTTTGTTTTAGTTGTCTTGCACTTGAGCAGCTACAGAGTGGTTTGGACTGCCAACAGAGGCTTACTCGTTGGGAAATCTGCTAAATTTGAGTTTGACCATAATGGGAATGCATATTTGGAAGGTGATAATGGTGTGGTTTGGGCAACAAATACAACAGGGCAGAAAGTGAGGGCCATGGAGTTGCTAGACTCAGGGAATTTGGTGTTGCTTGGGGATAATGGAACAGCTATTTGGCAAAGTTTTAGCCACCCCACTGATACCCTTTTGCCTGGGCAAGCCTTTGTGGAGGGAATGACACTCAAAAGCTTCCACAACAGCTTGAACATGTACTATTATCTTAGTTATAAGGCAGGTGATTTGTTTCTCTATGCAGGATATGAGACTCCACAAGTGTACTGGTCCCTATCAGAAGAGGATCAGAGAAGCTCAATGAATAGCTCTAGCAAGGTTCACTCAGCTTCTTTGGTGTCCAATTCATGGAGATTTTATGACACAAATGGAGCTTTGATGTGGAAAATTAACTTCTCTGACCACTCAGATCCCAAGTCCTTGTGGGCTGCAACCTTGGATCCAACTGGTGCCATCACTTTTTATGATCTTAACAAAGGGAGGTCTCCTAATCCTGAAGCAGTTAAGGTACCACAAGACCCTTGTGGCACTCCCCAGCCTTGTGATCCGTACTATGTTTGCTTCTTTGAAAACTGGTGCATCTGCCCCAAACTTCTCAAATCTCGTTTTAACTGCAAACCTCCCAACATCTCCACCTGTTCTAGTACTTCAACAGAACTTGTATATGTTGGTGAAGAGCTTGATTATTTTGCTCTCAAGTACACTACACCGGCCTCAAAATCGACCCTGGATTCTTGCAAAGAGACTTGTTTAGGAAACTGCTCTTGCCTTGTGCTTTTCTTTGAAAACAGTACTGGAAGATGCTTTCATTTTGATGAGACTGGGAGTTTCCAACGCAGTAAGGGGGGCACTGGTGGTTATGTTTCGTTCATGAAGGTCTCTATTGATAGTGGTGATGGACATAGCAAGAAAAATGAAAGGAATGACACTGTTCTAGTTGTGGTCATAGTAGTTCTCACAGTTCTGGTTATTGTTGGTCTTGTCACAGGATTCTGGTGCTACTACAAGAAGAAGAATGTTGTTAAGTACCCTCAAGACACCTTTGAGGAAGATGATGAGTTCTTGGACAGTATCTCCGGGATGCCTGCACGTTTTACTTTTGCTGCTCTTTGTAGAGCAACTAAGGACTTTTCCACAAAAATTGGAGAAGGAGGTTTTGGCTCAGTGTATTTAGGTGAGCTTGAAGATGGTACCCAGTTGGCTGTGAAAAAATTGGAAGGTGTTGGACAAGGCGCAAAAGAGTTCAAAGCAGAAGTGTCCATAATTGGAAGCATTCATCATGTTCATTTGGTCAAGCTCAAGGGGTTCTGCGCTGAGGGTCCTCATCGCCTTCTTGTCTATGAGTACATGGCAAGGGGCTCTTTGGACAAATGGATCTTCAAGAACAGTGAGAACAATTTTTTGTTGAACTGGGAGACAAGGTACAACGTTGCAATAGGCACGGCCAAGGGATTGGCCTATCTCCACGAGGAGTGTGAAGTGAGGATCATCCACTGTGACATCAAGCCACAAAATGTCCTTCTTGATGATAACTTCACAGCAAAGGTTTCAGATTTCGGATTGGCGAAGCTAATGAGCCGTGAGCAGAGCCATGTGTTCACAACTCTGAGGGGAACAAGAGGGTATTTGGCACCTGAATGGATTACTAACTATGCAATTTCGGAGAAGAGTGATGTGTTCAGCTATGGAATGCTCTTGCTTGAGATAATTGGAGGGAGGAAGAACTATGATCAATGGGAAGGGGCTGAGAAGGCACATTTTCCTTCTTATGTGTTCAGAATGATGGATGAAGGGAAACTGAAAGAAGTTCTTGATCCAAAGATAGATGTTGATGAGAAGGAAGAAAGGGTTGAGAATGCTCTAAAAGTTGCTCTTTGGTGCATACAAGATGACGTGAGTTTGAGGCCTTCCATGACAAAGGTGGCTCAGATGCTTGAAGGTTTGTGCCCTGTGCCTGATCCTCCCTCATTATCTCAAGCAGGTACTTATTCAGCTTTCATGAAATTGAGTAGTGGAGAAGCTACTTCATCGGGACAGGGGAGTTTTTTTAGTAATGTACCCATGTCGTGTGTTCAATTATCAGGACCAAGATGAGATCAAGTGCAAGTAGCTAAATGACTCATGCATACGTGCTTTTTATGTTTAGTTTCAATTCTATGAACATCAATTTTGCTTGTCATTGTGTTTACATTTAGAAATCCTATGGAATTTTGCACATACGAAATGCAGAATTCAACTTGTCTTTCTTCTGCCTGCGGATGACGATCTTCTCGTGATTTGATTGGCTCTTTAAATTCACGGACAAGGGATGACCAAAGAAGAGACCAACATTTACAATACTATTTATGTAGTTATTGTAATTAGACTTTAGAAACCAAGTAGTCACAATGGTTTACCTTTTGAATTATAAATGTTAGGAAGTGAGATCTTCGACGGATTGAATCTAGTCTTTTAACTTGTGTGTAGATCCACTAAAATTTTGATTTCATTTTAAAAAATAAATTTTAAGTCTAATTCAATTTTATAAAATTAATTTAAGAAAATAAAGTTTATATTATTTTAGATCTCTTAACTTGTGTATAGATCTAACAAAATATGGTTCTGATCTTATTTTAAGAAGTGAAGTTTAAGTCTGACTCAGTTCCATAAAATCGACTTATAAAATCAGGTTTACACTATTTTTAAACTATTGAAAAATTTTATCATTAATAAAAATAAGATCTCTAACTATAAACCAAATTAGTCTTAAATAAAATTAAAGTGAGAACGCAGCGAATTAAGTATAATGTAACCTTAAAAACGAGAAAGAAAAAAAAAAAATGTTCATTCATACGCTATTTGCGGTACCTAATCCATGGTGGGCTTAGACTCTTTAGACTCTTGCGTGAATTCTTATTGGACAAGAGAAGATGAGTGGCGGAGAGGCTATTTCTTATCACGTGTGTAGATAGACTTGGGATCAATTAATCATTCATACAGATAAGAAAGAAAATTAAACACCTAACTCTACCCTTTATTGATTAAGTCATATATGATCACCATGGCTTGTAGCATATCTTGCAAATTTGTGCGATTGCATATTTTATGATTCATGATGAATTCTAGATACGTATAGTTTCAAAATCTCAGTCTAGCCAGAAATAGAAAGTTGTGAATATTTCTGAAGCCTCAGAAATACATTATTAAGGCCAAATTAAGTGTGATATTATTTCTCATCGAGTCAGTACAAAATTCTGAGAAGAGACTGTTTAAAGACGCATCTAACATGGGATCACCTTATCAAGGAGTCTGTATGTGACAGGTTGAAAGGAAAGACATTGAGATGACAATGATGAAGTTGTAAATCAGGTCCCATCTACATTTGGAGCCATTGGCTTATATTGTTATTTAAACCTATCACATGAATATTCTATGTTTTATTTTTGTTGTTTTCCATTGTTGTCATGGAATAGGATCTGATTCCCCAACATATTTAATCCTTGATCCACCAAGCGAGGACAAGGTGTGGGGTTCTTTAAAGGAAACCAAAACAAGATTTGATACTAACACACCACTTTCAATTCCAAATTTTGCTCTTCTTGCTCATTTTTATTTAATAGGAAACTTAAGTGAATAATCCCTTTGCATTTTGGTGATCACTCTTTCTAAGAATTCTAGTTCAAGATAGGTAATTGGAAAACATGATGAAACCGTAAAAGGGCTGTTCTCTTTTCTATAATTTCAACCAAAATTTCATATTCTCAAGATACAGCAGTGGAAGCCTCGCTAGTATACAACAGAAGACTGAATACAGTTTTGGTTTCTCTTATTTGTAGCATAAGCTATTTACAGCTAGACAGTCAACTCTAGTCTACTAAACTGATATATAGTAGTCACTTACAAGAGTTGAAAAAAAGGAAAACATAGTTGTTTGAGACTATAATATATGGTTCATTAGTCTTTGAAGATATAACCAAGTTCACTGAGAGAGGTAAGATTGAAAAGCTTCAGAAACATGAGTGCTGTCTTTAGCCTCTTCAAAGAGATCAAGTGGATATGCATGGCCCAGATCAGTCTTTTGTTGGCACTCTTCGTCTTCATCTTCTTCAACATCCCAGAGGAATTTTGCATAAGAAGCCAGGACATAGCTGAAAAAGGGAAGCAATTAAGGTTCATACATTAGTTTTATCAACAAACAAGAAAAACCAGGATACAATTTTGCTTAATATGAAACCAAAGCCAGCAAAAAATAGCAAAATGTGTAGACAATTGTCTTGGATTACATATCATTAGATTATAATTTATAACATTCTATAGGTCATCTAACACTACTACTAAAGAAACAAATACCATATTTTCTTTTAAAATGTAACTGATTCTGTAAATAATTATGAGGTGAATGTATGTAAAGAAGAAAAACCATGATCCATGTGTATTGATCTCACCAATCATCTGGGGCACTTTTAACAGCTTGATCAAAATAGCCCTCAGCACGATCAGCATTCTTCTCTGTTTGCCATATCAAATCCGCATAGAGGGACAAAACATTAGCATCGCCAGGATTAGCCAAAATGGCTCTTTCAAGATACTCCCCTGCTTTAGGATAATCTCCACGAACCTATTTGCAAATCGAATGTCAGAAAAAACACTAAATAGTAAAAGAAAGAAACAAGACACAAGGTTATTTTGGCCGTTTGTTCTTCTTTTCACTTTTTGGTTAATGAATAATCTCACAGATTAGACTTTTTTTGTTGTTGTTTTCATTAAGAGTACGTGTCCATCATTTTAAGAGAAAGATCATGATCAAGCTTAAGCACCAACCAAAAGCGAACCAAATTACCTCCTTCAAAAACTTAGCGTAATTTCCAAGCAAAAGAGCATTATTGGGGTTCGCTTCAATCATGTTCTGGTAATAAGCATCTGTCCAATCCCTACCATGTGAGCCTCTTCCACTCCCCTTAAAACCACCACAAATCCTACCACCACCACTCCCCATCCCACCACCCATCACCGAAGTCTGCAACCTACCATCTCTCTCCCCCGAACCACCATGCCCATCTAAACCAGAACTCGAAAACAGTTCTCGAACTGAAGGTGGTTTTCCCTTCTTCTCGAAAAATCTCAGCTTTGTTTCTCCCACTTCTTCACTTTCCTTCATCTTCATGCTCCATTGATTCTTCAGTCTATTACCTCGTGACATACGAGGGTGTGTATCTGCCAAGTTCTGTATTGGGGTTGGCACGGTGCAACTTCTAAGTAACATGTTTTTGCACTTCAGAGAGACAAAAACAAGGAAAAGAGCAAAAGGGTCGAAGGGAATGACATGAAGGAAGGTGTATGATGATGGTGAGAAAGAAACGGTAGTAGAAGTCACATTTGGAAGGTGGTAGGGACTGAAAGTGTAATAAAGTGTTTCACTACGAAAGAAAACAGCGAAGACAGAGGGAGGGAGTGATTTGAGAGTAAGAAGTGAGTGAGTGTGAGAAGAGAAGTATAGAAGAGAAACTTGCCCAGTTGAGACACAACACAAAAACAAAACAAGGGGTGAGTCATTTTTATACACTAGCACCAGTAACCACCATGTAGCATTTTGGCATTAGAAAAATCCAAGTTGGAGATTAGGATCTCTTTGGCACGGACACGATTGATGAAGTGAAGCGATGTGGGACCATTTCTGAGTACCTGAGTTATTGTAGGCTGCAAAATTGAACGGCCATGAATGGATTGTGTTAAGTGACAGAAACTGCGTCACCATCTACCCACAGTTTCGGCCAATTGCTGCTAAACATGCGTCGACATTGCCTTGGGTTACCAACTGTGCCCATGCTCATGATTGAATTAATAAACATAGTGTAACACAGCTTTCATTACCAGAGTGAAAAATCTTGTAATTGCAAACCACTGCATGGGATATTTTCAAGCTTTTATTCAATCTTTTTTGCACTAAGCTTCAATCTTATCTCTATCTTCTCACTCATTAATTACTTCAAACACTCTAATCATGTAATAAATATTGTTACTGTGAAATAGAAATAAATTAGTTTTGTCTCAGCAAAAGTAAAAGTAAAGTAGAAAAAGGTAACTTCTAGGTTCTAGAACCAAAACTTTCTTTAATTTGCCTCACTGTAAGAATTGAAGGAAAGTAACAATGGAAAGGCCTTTGCTGTTTTAAAGTGCTTCTAGAAATTGTGTTTGCGGGGAAAGGGACGGCAGCGTAAAAGTTTTATTTCTAATAATTAGTCTAATTTAATATTTTAAAAAAAAGGTGTATATGAAAATAAATAGAATTTTTTGAATAATTTACTTGTTTGTATGAATATTATATGATTGTTTTAATTTAAAAATGAAAAATGTTCCGTGATTCCTTTCTCTCTAATGTCAAGGTCAGTTTTGATTAGACTATTAGGGAGAAGCAAATCGTAGGAGGGATTTTGATTTGGTTTATGCAAAACATATCTTTGGAATAGAACGTATTCTTCATCCAGCTCTATACTTTCTTCTTGCACGCACAGCAAATTAAACATTATATATTTACTGAAACAAAATTAAATAAATCTTACACTTTTTAAACGTTTTGTATTACATTTGAAATATAAAAATTTATTTTATAATAAAATTTTTTTTATTTCGGATTATTAAATTTAGAATAGTTTTTTTATTAATAATATAGTTTGAAAAAAAAAATATATTTTGAATTGTATAACCTAAAATATAAATGTATTTTGAATTATATAATCTGAAATGTAAAAAAATTTAAATTCTAGATTATGTAATCTATAATAAAAATATATATACTTTAGATTATATAATTTAAAATATATATACATATATATATTTAAAAAGAAATTATGAGAGACCGCACTAAGGTAACACGTCTTGAAATATTGTTGGGGGGATCCAATGTTTTTGACCCAACACTTTTGAGCTTTTGGGCTTTATGAACTTCATACATGCAAATTAGCTTTAGTAGTTCAAAGGTACTATTTGGGAAAAGATTATGTAAAGTAAAACTCCCTTGCTAATAACATGTAGATGAATATTGTTCTCATGGACTACTTAGAGAAGTTTTTTCAAAATATAACAAGTAATTTTCAAGTTCTACAGAAGATTATAAAAACTAACAACTAGAAGAGACAAGGTTTTGCTAATTAATTTGATAAAGTTCTCTCTTGGTGACTTTTTTACTCAATAAAATCCTTTAGTGTGAAAAATATGATGGATGCCCAATTTTAATGTAACAAAAAAACTCAGAACTAACATAAAATTGTGTCATTATAGCTAAACAACGAGCTACACAATTAACTTGCCTCCTAACAAAACTTAACTCATTGCTTGGAAATTAATCTTTTAAGAGAGAATTCACTTGGTACATGAGTTACACTTAAATAAGTAATTAACACCTCTTTTAATCTAAAATTTTAAAATTGAATCTTTTTTCTTTTATGTTCCTCTTCATGACTTAACTTTACACTTAAATTTATAACAAAATTTCTTCTAGACGTCATCTTCCAATACGATGTTATCTGCAAAAACCAAACTGTTAATTAAGTGTTTAACTTGTCACCACCATATGTATTTACAAAAGTAATTTTAAGCCAGGCAAAGTAAATGGTAAATATTTAAAATATAAAATTACAGAAACATATACGTTTTATATTTAAGTTTACTAAACAATTATACAAGTGATTTGAATGAGAAAACCGTAGTTACTGATATTTTTTGCCTTCATTGCATGCATATATAGTCATCTGTATATTATATCTATCTCCAACGCGCATACGGAGATATCATGAAAGTAGTTATATTCATATATTTGCTATTAAAATAGAAAAAACAAAGAAATTAAACCAAGAAAACTATGGCATTATCTCATTCATTTAGTTATGTGGCCATATAAGAAAGAGTGAGACATATATAAGAAGCTACCAAGGGTAAGAACATGAAAATACATCTTAAATTAATGGATGAAGATGAAGACAAGTTGAATAATCCGTTCACAACTAATCAAAAAGAGAGAAAGATTGACAAACAAAAGCAAGCACCAATCAAACTAGGGTAGATTCAGGTTTTCCCTTGTGTAATAATATATAGGGTTAGAAGATTAGGGTTGGTTCTTATGGTGGAAAGAACTTATCCCCACATCTGCATTTCCATGAAAGGAGGTAATAGCTATCATCCTTGCTGGGAGAGGAAGCCATGAAACCCTTCCTCTTGTGATTAGGAACCACCAAAGTTGCTGTGCAAGGCCTACAGTTCATGCACTTGTTTCCACAATCTGGAGGCTTTGACCCTATCTTTCCTTCCAAACTATTTCTTCTATCAGACAACAATGATCCACCTACCAAGGTAATATAGAACACAACACAAGAATAAAGGGCAAAGGGAGAGTCTTAGAGAATGAGAATCATGAAGGTGGTTGTGAATGTCTAACTTCATATTTCTCAATATATAGAAGCATGCATGATCAAATAACTCTAGACTTATTATATGGTTAAAAGGGCACTTTTTGTTACCTGATTGAGGAAGTAGAACAATGAGGGAACAAAAGAAAGCAAAAGTGAATGCAACTTGGAATCCATGTAGTTTGTAGGTTCTTCCTTGTGGTGCCATGAAGGAGTTTAGTATGTTGGATAGTGATGGAAAAGTGAAGCAATTTGGGAGGAGTAGGGTGTGTTTGGGAAAGGATTGGGAGAAATGGTGAAAGGGTATGGCAATTGAAATATGATTGCAAAGAAAAGAAGACATTCAATGTGTTAGACAAAGTTGAGAGATATGTTTCCTGTTTGAGAGACAATGCACTGCTTCAATGGTTTGTTCTCCCAATGAAAATGTGTGGTTGAGTCCTTTTGGGAAATTGGAGACCTGACTTTGGATTGTTGGTAAATTTTTTTTATGAAGAAAGTTTGAAGTAAATTGAGTTTGAGGGTTCACAAAGATCTAAATTGTTTGTAAATAGTGACTGACTGAGAGTATGAAGTGTGGCATGAGATTCCTTATCTCTACTTCCTATGAAAGATCACTGTGTCAATTGGCTACAAAGTCAAAATTATTTTTGGTTGATTAATAAAGATAAACAATTAGGGGTGACCATATGTTAGATGTGTAGGTTAATTCATTTTAACTTTTTATTTTATATGCATTGGGGTTTTCAATTTATTAATATTCTTTGTCATGTATATTTCTTAGTCCACATATTAATCTTGTCCCCGGTGTTCTAATTATATAAATTTCGTAATATTGTAATATTTTTTATATTTTAATAACAAGGACAGTTAAAAATTGTACTTATATATGGTAAAACTGTATTTTGTTATGATTTATAATTATTAATATATTCATTATTTACAGAATTAATATCAAATTTATGGAATGACTTTTACTGGTTTTAAAAAATAAGAAATTTAATTTAATTTCAAAAATAAAGAAATAATGAAGCTCTAAAATGTAATTTAATCTAGAAAACAATAAAGTTAAATTAAAAAGCATTCAAAATAAAGTAACTATACAAAGATGTAAATATTTAAAAAAAAAATGTTAAAACCTTCCAAGAAAATGTGCGCCCATAGAAGTGTGATATATTGAAATAACAATAAAGAGAAAACAAGTAAAACATATTATATATTTTGGGTACAAGAATATTCCTTTCATTGTTTAAGTGGTCTGGTCAAATAAAACCTTACTTCATACCATTTACTTGTTTAACCAATAATCTTTCTAGACCTGACAAGCTGTTGATCCTGACACAAGAAGTTTTATAAGTACTTTTCTTTTTTCTGAATTTTGGGATACTTATTTCGTACTTTTTCTGTCCTACGATAAGTGTTAGGTCTACATTTTTTTACATAGATTAAAAAAGTTAATAAATAGAGGAAATAGTATAATAATTACATATATTAATCTTATTATAATTAAATAATAATTTCAGTTTGAGATTTGTTTTTCTGTTTTAAACTTTTTACCATGTTGCAGCTGTCCTCGAGTCTTGAACTTTTTGTCCCTCATAGGAAACAAAACAACAACCTCTTTTCCTCGATAAAGAAACTTTTCAAGATTTCCATTTTCCTAAAAAAAAGGATGGAATAAAATTTATATTGACTCTATGCTATTTATTTTTATTATGATTATTATTTTTGTAGCTGGCATTTATTAATTATATCAATATAAAATAAAAAATATTTACGTTTTTAATATTTACCTGAAGCTCCCAAAAGCTCCAAAAAGGAAATGCATCCAAAGGCTGTAATTAGAATCCGTATTTGGATCCGACGGTAAAAACGGTGCTTCTCCTTTTCTTCTCTCTTCCACACTCAAACAATATAACTGTTCAGATCATTACGGTAACGTTATTACCGTACGATTCTCCTGTCCTGTTATCATTTCAGTTTCAGAATTCCCAAAGCAAATTTCACTACTCCTTTCTTGGCAAATTACTGTTGTGCTGCTATTTCTGCACTTCCTTTTTAATTTTTTTTCCTTATTATAAAATTTTCAAATTTAATTTTTTTCTAAACAATAATTGTCTAATAGTCCTCCAAATCAAGCTTAGATGCATACCTTCTCATTTCTAAGTTTTAGTCGCATAACTTCAACTCAGTTGTAAAAAAAAAGATGCAGCTGATCATTCAAAGGAGAATAATTTTGCAAAACTATCATCTTCAGAGCCTTTTTCATCAATTAAATCAAATAATAAAACTATATAATAACATTCCTTGTCATTGTCAACTGAAAGATGATGTTACAACAGATATACAAAGTTAATAACTGCAGCATGCCAAATTTTCCTCTTCCTTCAGAAGAAAGAACTATAATTATTGTAATGATCAAACCAACTGACACTGCTACAGTGTTTGTATAGGTTAGTCATAGAGACCCTCTTGTTCCCAGATGTCCACAAGGAAATCTACCATTTCCTAACAATATTTACACAAACAGACAAATCAGATAACCGTTCATAATTACTTAAGCTCAGAAGTAGACACTGTGGCTTACCGCAAGGGGAATATGCTGAGGGAATGGCTTGTTGCCACCCAATAAACTTTCATAAGTTGCATTCCAACTGCAGCACCATAGAGATTTTCATAAGGCCATGGATGGATTTGGTATTTTCTCCAATTTGGTTTTGGGTAGAATTTCCCATAAGAGCTTTTAGATTAGAGAGATTGATTTTAAGTGCATGAGTTGATTTTAAGTTACAGATGAAACCCAATACATTTTACACAAATGAATGAAAGAAGAAAGTAGTAATATAGGAAAATGAACTTGCATCATACTTGCAGAAGATTTATCCTCTTAGAAGCACGGATTCTGGTAACTAACAAGGGTAATTCACAAACTTTATGAAAAAATATAGTACAACATCTGCTTAGACTTGTGGTTCTCAAAATTATAAATACAAAGTGTGAGTAAAATCAATCAAACAATGAAATTTACCTCACTTTTGGTTCTCGTGACTGTTCGGTTCGGTTCTCAGACCTTTTACTTCCGATCCAACCTTGCCGGGTCTGATTCCAAAGGATAAGCCCTGGCAAAGAAAATCTCAAGGTCAGCAATTTTTTCCCTTCCTTTCATTGCCAATTTTAGTAAGTAGCAACCAAGTAAAACAAAAAATGATTGCACCACATGATCTCTTCCAAAATCTCATGTACTACACTTTAAGGCAGGTAGTGATAGACAGTCAACAACATGTAAATGGGGAAACAAAATGAAAAACTGACTAAAAATTTTCACAAAGCCTATTCAGTAATAAAACAACCATAGCCTATCCACATCAGAACACAGAAGATTGGATAAAAGAACATATCAGTAGGAAAAAGCATATGAATCCCATGAATTAACATAGTATACCATGATTCACAAATTCAGTGGGGTTGCATGAACCTCCATGAGGATCTGCAGCTTGATTGGTTATGCTGGCTGATGAGATGCTTCCCTGTGACTGAGCAGCACTGTTGTCCATATCATGTGTGCTGGTGATCCAGAAATCCTCTGATGTGCTAGCTTTCTTTGCTGCCTTACCTCGCTTCTTCAATCCTTTAGGCGGAACATCAACATTAGCAATTAGAGGGGGCTTTTTAAAGGGTCCAAGACAACCACTGTGCTGTTGCAATCACATTTAACTCTGTTATGCACGGTAATATAATCATATCAATATAATTCTCTAAACCATCATCCACGAATTCATATATTGCAATTTAATAGCCAAAACTTGGCTAGCTCACACTAAAATGTTATCTATTTAATTGGTTAGTGCAGAATTATCCTCACAAAGGAGAAAAAGAGTAGCAAATTACTCGTATATTCAACAAAAAAGGTAAATGACTTGATCTTAAGGACAAGTAACAAACTACGTAAGGGCCATCTTCCTCACTCCCAATTTAAAGTTCTGACTTCTGAGTATTGATAGCAAAATGTAATTTCAATGTGTTAGAACAATAGTGTTTTCACTGTCTATACATCGAGACCAAATAGAAGAATATCATTCACTTACATTCGAATAAGGCATTTTTTAAAAAAACAGCTGAATGAAAATTACATAGGCATAGAGATATTCTCCTTCAAGCTAATATATTATCCTTAACCTCGGCATTAGATCATTAGCAACACATCTAAGAATTATTACATGGATGAGTTTTTGACAACTTTCCGAACACAGTAATTCTCATGCTTTTAACACACAGAAAATACCTTGACACTCCACTCCCCACAAGAATTCCGACCACTTCAACTCAGAAAATTAAGCCAAGAGTAAAATGTATATAATAAACACATATACAGTTCCCTGTAAGTAACCTCATTTTCGTTTCACCTACAAAAATTATTCGATTAAATAGCTAAGCTTAGTCCCTTGCATATTCTAGACAACCATATCAATAAAAGAATTATCTAAATAAAAACTTAAAAATAATTCCCAGATTATATTACCACGCCTACATGATTATTGACTCATTGTTAATACAAGCAAAATCATCGATACCCATAAAGGGGAAAAGCAAACGATGGAAAATAATTAAAAAGGAGATAAATTTATTCGATGGGTCACAGTTGGATAGAGAAAACATACCCCATATGCATGCAATGTCTGAAAACCCCCCAAAAACCCTAGTCAGATCTGCTGAAAGGAATCCGCGGTGGAATGAAGAATTTGGAAGATGAAGTCAGGGTGTAATCCAGAAAATTGAAAGAGAAACTAAGAAGAAAAGGGTGAAGAAGCGAATTAGAATTTCTTTTGGTAATTTATTTGAAGAAGAAAAAGAAGAGAGAGAAATATGACGATGTAAAAGGGAAAATCAAGGAAGGAAGCGAGCTATGGCGGTTGTGTTGTGTGTGTTACCTTGGTGACAGCCCTGAAATGGTTATGCTTGGTTCTGTGAGGAAGTTGTTTTTTGGGTTGTGTTGTGTTTGTTCTTCTTCTCCTTTTCCAGAAAAACAAGGATTTTTTGACGATAATGTACAGTTATTTAGTTACACAGCAGTATATATTATATCATAGGTAAAGTAGGCCCTGTTTCCTAATTAAACCTCCTTCTTGGTTTTTTGTTTGTTTGTTTTTTTGGTTAGGAAGTTAATTTTTTTTTAAGTTATTATTAAAAATTAATAATAAATTTTTGATATTATTGAAAATAGGCATAACAATAAAGGTTCGTGGTTTATGATGAATATTATAATTTTTACCAAAAAACCTTTATACTAAAGTTAAATAACCATTATATGAAACTTTATATTATAATTTTGTAGAGTTTGTAGGTATAATATTGAATCAAAAATTTCATAATAAGAAAGAAATAGTTAACTAAATAATGATATTATCCATAATTATTTGAGCAATAGATTGCAAAAGAAAATTTATGTTTGTTGAAGTTGCAAGTTGTATAAGTTTAAAATTTAGTTGTTGCTATATACTGAGTACAATTCATATGTATAATTTATTAAATACCGCAATGTATTATCTATAATAAATATCAGACAGTAAAACAATGATAAAATAAATATAATTTATGGTTACAGATGTAAAATCTAGATTTATAGTTTAAATTTATTAATGTAAAACAATGATTATAATTTAAACTTATGGTTTACAAAATGTATTACATAAATCTAAATCTACAATATACTTATAGGAAGATATTCTACTTTTAACAATTTAGAGATACATATTATATTAGACCATAGATAAATTCATTTCAGAGTGAGTAGATTAACAATAATAAAAAAAAGACAAAAATTTATATAATGTAATACAGGTATGTTTATCAAACAAATTCGAAAATTTACATGTATTACATATCTTTTAGGTATAGTCATTTTAAAAGTATATATAATATTTAATTTTATTTAAAACATTTATAAACATGCGTTTTTTAAACGATAAAATAATATGTGATAAGAGAAATCAGGAAACAAAATAAGTTTCTGTTTTTATTATGTATGAATGATCAATTTTACATATTATTTAAAATTTTAATAAATTTACAATGAAAATAATACCTGTTTATTTTAATAAAATTTATTCGAATATTCATAAAATTCTATCTTTAGTGAAATAAGATTATCAAATATAACTTATTTTATAACTTATATTAACATATTACTATAGAATAATATACGTACATAAAAATTAAGTTCGTTTAAAACTCCTTTTTAAAAGGGTAATTCTTAAACAGTTATTATTCTTAAAATTCAGAAGCTAAATCAATAAAATCTTTTTGAGTGTGCCCTAGTATCGTAAAACTCAATAGATTCAGAATCCCCGGCAGCACGACGCCGTTTAAGAGCTGCGTCTACTATAGTTGCAGAGTGCGTTCAGGTTCCGCAAATCTCACCACCCCACAAGCAACAACACTTCACAACGTGCTTCAATTTAACACGTATTGTTACTATTACTCTCAAAGCTTCCAAAGTTTCATCTTTTAGCTGTATTTTCAAATTTTTCTGGGTTACTCTAAATGTGATTAACAGGGTCGCCGTAGAAAGACAAAAAACCTTTTTTTTTTTGTTTCACTGTTTGTGACCTTGGTGATGGTGATGGATTTTGAATCAAATTATGATATTGCTGCCTCTGCTCAATTCATTCATACTCACAACTTCAGCAGAGTTGCCTTACAAGTAAGACCATCTTTCTCTTTAACTCTTCAATGCCTGAACAAAACACTAGCAATTAAAGTAATTGTCTTTATCAACACTCCTATAAGCCCAGTATAAATTTTGAATATTTAAGGTCTCCTTGTAGATGGGAGTTATTATTACTACACTTTGCTCAATTGCAAGGATATTTATTCTTGTGTGAATTTCAGTTTCCCGATAATCTTCTAAAAGATTCAACGAGAGTGGTCACTGCTCTGCGCAAGAGACTTCAATCATTGAAGAAAATTGATGCCACAGAAAATGGGCACGAGACAGAGGTAGGATTGTTTGTGATGGCAGACACGGCGTACGGCAGTTGCTGTGTTGATGAAGTTGGAGCGTCACACATTAATGCTGATTGTGTCATACATTATGGACATACATGTTTTAGTCCGTGAGTATTTCTAAAACATTGTTTAAATCTTTAATTTGAGCTTTGTTTTATAAATCATGTGTCTCTTTTCTCATATCTGATTGTAGAGTGTAGAGATGAATTTGAAATAACTATATCCCTCTGTGTATGATACGGTCCAGTCATTTATGCTGTTAGTTCATAACCTTAGTTTCCTTTAGATCCATTCTTTCTTTGAGCACTTCAACTTAAATGTAATTATAGTGTCTGTGGTACCACTAGGTTGCAAAGTTTATTTCTTTACCTTAGTTAAGGGTTGAGATTCTAATTCTTATGCTTCCATTGGATCCTCTTTTCTCTGTTCAGGACAACAACTTTGCCATCCTTTTTTGTTTTTGGGAAGGCTTCAATTTGCATAGCTGATTGCGTTGAAAGTATGTCAAAATATGCTCTGACAAATAGTAAGCCTATCATGGTATAACTATTTATTTAATCATTCCTGGATTTATATTTATATAAATTAACTGAATTTTGTAGTGTATGTGAAATAATGCAGCTGCAGTTATCCTCTGGTGATAATTGTTTAGACTATAAACTGGATTCACATCTTTATGTTGTGTTTTTGGGATGACTTACATTGCTTTGCTAATTTTTCCAGCTTCTCTGCCATATATAAGAGTAGTTTATGGGTATTTTTCTACCATATAAGTTTCTGACATTTAGTGTTTCATGGACCATCTGCTTCCAGGTCCTTTTTGGGCTGGAATATGCACATTCAATGCAACAAATTAAAGAAGCACTGTTAGAATCATCAATGTCAGGCAGATTTGACCCTAAGCCAGACGTTCACTTTGCTGATTTTCCATCTTCGGTTATGTTTCCATCAAAAGATATTAGAAAGATAAAAGAGCTCCAAGAACCTGCTAGTGGTTGCAATGGCGAAACTCCGTATAGCATTGGCGGATTGACTTGGAAATTACCTGAGGGACAAAGCATGGATGACTACTTGCTCTTTTGGATTGGACTTGATGATTCAGCTTTTGCCAATGTTGTGCTCACATTCAATACTTGTGAAATAGGTTGGCAGTTTCCCTTCCTTTATGAAATTTGTCATGTGCATCTGTATTATTATCATGAAATGGCATGAGGAAAGTAGTTGGTATACATATGTCATGTGTTGCACGGCATCTCTAACAAAAGGGTATATTTTGGGAAGCTAATCTCCCTGAAATTATTACGCTGTTTTAGTTTTTCTGTATACCTATATAACATGTATATGTAATGAAAAAGCTTTTCAACTTATTTTCTACTTTAGGTTTTTTGCTGAATCATGATTTTAATTATTATGATTTCTGTTGATTTTAGTCAGATATGATGCAAATGAAAATCAAATGGTGACAGACTTGTTTCAACAAAGGAGGATTCTCAAACGTAGGTATGTATCCCAATATAAACGCACTACTCTGTCTTGTGTAAGCCATCTTATATCTTCAAATTTACTAAGATAGGGTGATGACTATGCAGATATTACCTTGTGGAGAGAGCTAAGGATGCTAACATTGTTGGGATTTTAGTTGGAACTCTTGGTGTTGGTATGTTATCTTGTCAACTTTTTTTTTTTGTGCATGATTATTACTAAACTAGCATGTGCATATAGACAATTATATTGTCACTTGCCTTTGGAAGCATTATAATGTTGCAAACTTCCTAAAAACATTTTATTTGCATGGATTAGGTAGCTATAAGAAATGTGGAAAGTATCAGAGTAAATGCTTTATATTCTTGTTTTTTTCAATTGAAGTGGAATTTAATTTGACATATTGCATACTGATGCAGCTGGTTATCTTCACATAATCAATCAAATGAAGGAGCTCATAACTGCAGCTGGCAAGAAGGCATATACTTTGGTTATGGGAAAACCGAACCCAGCTAAACTTGCTAACTTTCCTGAGGTGAAATTTATTACATCCTTAGTATATATTTCAGTCTGCCTTTATGTAAAAACTTTCTAACAGTTTGATTTGATCAGTGTGATGTTTTTCTATACGTTTCTTGTGCCCAAACTGCTCTACTGGATAGCAAAGAGTATCTAGCTCCAGTTATTACTCCCTTCGAAGCAATGATAGCTTTCAATAGGTACACTATCATAGTTAAACATTCTTTTTATGGATTGCTAATAGTTTTGTGTAGCCTCTCTATGTTTTGTTCATTGTAAATCCATGACTTGATTTCTTATTTGACCAATGTGTTTCCAGGGGAAGCCAGTGGACAGGAGCATATGTAATGGAATTTCGAGATCTAATTAATTTGCCTCAAATGGAAGTTGGAGACCAAGAGGAAGAAGCGCGGTTTTCATTCTTGAAGGGTGGCTACGTTGAAGATTTTGAAAACCAAGGTAGTTTCTATTCTTGCAACTGAATGATCACTTTTATTAATTTTTTTGAAGAAACAAAAATGACCCTCATAATTCTGTGATAATAGAAAAATGAGTGACCCTCATAGATAATAATTTATTTTCTAATGAAAGTCTGTATTTTTATCAGAAAATGTTGAGGAGGAAAGAGAAGCCCTTGCTTTGGTAAATGCAACAGAGAAAGCTCTGCAGTTACGGAATAACTCTAATGCTCTAATGAAAGGAAATGCTAGATCAGGAGCAGAGTTTTTAGCAAATCGATCTTATCAGGGGCTGAATATGGCCAGTGAAAATGCCTCACCAGAGCCATACCTCATAGGAAGAAGAGGAAGAGCATCTGGGTACGAGGATGAGAAGAACAAACAGACATAAACTTTGATTTTTTGCTTTAGATTAACATAGTCTTTGGTTCTTCTCTCTAAAAGCTTAGTGAAAATTTGTATGTCTTCCTTTTTGTCTAACTGTTCTGGAATCATATAGAAATATTTTTATTATTATTACTTGTTATTCTTTCATATCATTATCTTTTCATTGATATCTTCAATGAATTTTATTTGAATTTGTGAGAACTTGAACAAGTCAAGAAGTTTGACAAAGTCAAAGTCCATAATCAATTTAATAGCTTTTAGTTTAGTATTAGACAGTGCTGTTACGGGGACACTTCTTAATATGAAATTCTTGGTCAAACATATTGATTTTTTCACTTGTTTGACTATGAGCACCACCCCTGCATTATTTAAAAGAAAGATGTTAAATGTAAACTAAAACTTGTTTTAGTAACAATTTTCAATGGTAGGTCCTGAAAGGTGGCAAAATATATTAATTTGTTGATGAAAAAGGGTAAAGTGTATTAATCAGTCGAAGATGGATAACTAACTTCATATATTCTATTGGATATGAATTTAGAGGCAAATAAACTTAAATCTGACTAATCTTATTCTAAATAGGCACAACTTAACTCTCAAATATAACATTTAAGTCAGATTTGTGAGAAATATATTAATTTTTTTATAGTTATTTTTAATCATGATTCAAAATAAGTTAGTATACTAATGATAATACTACGGCATTAATTACCTCAATATTTTTTAAAATTTCAATATTTTAATATTATTATAATTATAAAATTTTTTATTTGAACTTATATAAATTAGTTTTTAAGTCTCTAAAAAACTGTGAGCCAAGAATAATTCACATGCACCATCCATGTACTTCTGTAAGATATTTTTATTCTGGACAATCAATATATAGTTTGTTGTCACATCACAGTACTGAATATGATGACATGACAAAATAATCAAATCTTGTTATAATGCATATAAATTAAATAATTAAATGATGTAAATAACCTAGTATATATTTCTTTTCTCAAAAAATTATAATTTAACTAGAATCCAAATAAACCCAACAGTATACGTAATAAACTGTACGCTCTAAATGCATTTCCCAGCTTGTTCCATCTCTAGATGTAATATCGAAACCTAAAACATATTATCTTTATATTAGTAGTTTTTATTTTACCATTATATGAGTTTAATGGAAAAATAAAAAATAAAATTAAGTCACTTACATCATGGTTGTATTTTGTTGCTGTTTGCCCTAGCTCTGAAAAAAAAAAAAAAATAAGACGAAGATCTATAGTTTTCTAGTCATCAAAACTAATTTTGTAATCAATATATCCCAGGCAAAATTTAGCAATCTGCAATACATATGCTAAATAGTGACGCCTTTAAAACAATAAAAAAATGGTTCAAAAAATAGAAAGTTGTTTCACTAAAGTGGGTGGAAGAGTATTATTTTGGAAGAAAACAAAACTTTGGCTAATAATTCATATTTGACAATGGGACAAAATCCTGTAGATATCAATCTACAACCACAAGAAAAGAAAACCCAGATTTTATATATTTTTGTTTTAATTTTTGCATTGTGTTAACACCCTCCTCACCACAAAATTATATTTGAAAATCGAAGTGTGATAGACAGAGACAGAACAGGGGAAGACAGACAGAGACAGAACAGAGGAAGAGAGGCAAAGACAGAGACAGAAACAGATTGATGAGTTTTTGTGCGTTCTTCAAATTCTTTACACAAAATGTACAATACAAGTACAGGGTTTGATCTATCTTTGAAGAAAATTAAGTTTCAGTATCAGTAAGAGCACTCTGTTCTGTGCACTCGCTCCCTCAAAATCCCATTATACAGAGCAACTCTGTTCGCCGGCATTCCGACCCAATCGGAGGTTTCGTCTCTGCAGTTGTTTGACACTCTCTTTACCTCTTTCCTTTCTCTTCCTTCCTTCTTCACACTATCTGCAAATTTCACTTTCTTCTTCGTCTTCCCTTTCTCCCGTTTCTTTTCCTCTGCAAACCATGCAACACATTCAAAATTTAGCCTAAGCCAATCCAAAGAAGTGGGAATAAATTGAACGACATGCAAATAGAAAGTGAAGACGAGTGAACATCTTGCAGCAGTTATTTGGGAAACAATTTTCAAAATTTAACTTTTGACAATTGCTGTAGCAAACAGCTTCTGAAAAACAAAAGGGGAAAGAGAAAAAAATGAACTTTACCCGAATACAAGCAAGAGCGCAAGGTGGGTTTGTCAGAGTGATGAATTCGGAAAGAAAGGTTGGACCTTTGCCTGGAGAAAGCAACGTAGAGGAGAGTGGTGGAGAGAAGCATGGCAGAGGTGAGAACAAGACCCTGTGAGAGGGAAGCCATGGTGTGTTGTGTTGTTGTGAGGTGAAAGGGATAATAATAAGAGATGAAAAGAGGTTGGAATCACGGGTTGAAGAGGAAAAGTAGAACACAAAAGAAAGTGAGATTGGTGAGGTCTAAAAAAGTGTGATATATAGAAGAAGAAGAAGAAAAAAAAAAAAAAAGAATGGCAGTAGTTAATGGGTGGTTGGTGATGTGATGCTGAGTATCTAGATTTCTCTTGTGTCGCGTGTGGCAGAGCAACTTGTGTTCGGTTTGTTTGGGCTTTGTTTGTGTCTGGTTGGAGTTACAGAGTTGTGTTTATGGCAAGAAATTTTAAGGAACAAGAATGGATATGAATGCGGTTGCGGTTTGTATCAACCTTCGAGGGGTCTTGTCTTCTCCTGTCAGGTGGGGTCACATTCAACAACCACAACCTTACTACCTTAACTTTGATTGTTTCGCCAAAAATCTCTCACAAATTTTAAATACCAGCTTAGATTTAGAACTAAAAGAATTATAACATCTTTTGGGTTCTAATCATATGTTAAGATCTTGATTATTATTTTTTATACTATAATCACTTTGTTGTTGGTCAGTTAGTACAGAGTCTTGAAACTCATAGTCTTGCTAAAGTTAAGTTGGATGATGGTTCAAGTTAAGTTGTTAATTTTGAATTAAATAATATATATATATATATATATATATATATATATATATA
>Ga0123340_1000658_pt1 | contig 24698 bp, 13 predicted proteins | sample SirMexnodulemix_FD_89961 | JGI IMG/M metagenome (GOLD analysis project Ga0123340, IMG submission 89961) | Root nodule microbial communities of legume samples collected from Mexico - Siratro Mexico nodule mix | ecosystem: Host-associated > Plants > Roots > Nodule | place: Mexico: Nepantla...
AAAAAAAAAAAAAAAAAAAAAAAACTAAGAAACATATAAAGTATAGAAAAAGAAGAAGACAACATAAAAACGGAAAGAGAAAGTATCAAAGAGACGTGCAAAAGGTCTATATATAGTTTTATGAGAAATATAATTTTAACAGTAGATTTAAATCTAATGGTTATTATTACATTATCTTAATTTTCACATTTCTCACGTATATATATAAACTCATATACGAACATTTATTTATTTAAAAAACATTTTATGTAAAACGTGTTTAGACAAAAAAATGTATTTTTTTTTATAAATTGATTCAATCCGTTTTCTTAATATCACGTTTTTAGTTTTTATTCGATTAAATTGATTTGGCTATTTTTTTTTCTCTAACAGTTTTTTAAAATGTTCACACTAATTTCCAACTACTTCTCAATTTTAATACGCAACAAAGTCGTAGAATATTCGTGCTTTTCGAAGGAGTAAACCTAGGAAGCGTGATGTTCTTATATAATAGATATATCCATTATTTTTAGAGGATAAAAATATTTTTTTTTCTAAAGTGAATAATTTATTTTAAAAGATAAAAAAAAAAGTAACTTTATCTGTTGATGAAGAATCAACTGTTATGCGCACAATAAATATGCATTTGTTAAAAATGTTAACTATTGTTTTGTTTTCTTTGTCAATAAGATTATTACTTTATTTGTACTTGTTTTTAAGAAAGTCAAACCCTACACAATCATATTTCGATTTTAGCTTCTAAGAATGTGCTTGCTAAGATAATAATAGTATTATTTTTTACACACAAATTTCCCTAAAATCTTCATAAAAATGTAATTTGGGTTCAAATGTATTTCAATTACAATAAATATGGTTACATTTAACTTAATTTTGAGATAATGTAGTGGTTTCAAAAAAATATACCTAGTGGGTAAAGGCTAGATAATACAAAACTTTTGAATCCAAGTAGCCAATACAACTAAAATTATTGGATTAATTATTCTTACCCTATTAAGTATGATTTATTGATGGATGAAAGAATATGTACGTAAAGTAGATGAATTGTTGCAGCTTGCACAACAACAATTTGTTTATCATTTGTTGCACGCACACTACCATGTTTTTCCAATTTCATCATCTATCATTTAAATTTATATTCTTTTAAGTAAGTCCCTACTTTTTTCTAATTTGTATCCTGCTACATGCTTTTTGGCGTGAAAAGTTTAGCTACCAAGCATGTATCTTTCTTGACTTTTTATAATTCATTTTATCTTGTGTGTTTTTTTAAACAATCGTAACTTTCAAATATATATAATTCTCAAATTAACAAGAATCATAGGATAATTCTCGTCTTTATTATTTTTTAGAAGAATTATACTAAGTATGTTTTGCTATACATTAATATATAATGATTCATTTGAACTAATATTGATAATTCAACTTAAATTCACTGCCTATAAGATATTTTTTACGTCTATTTTACAAAATTTGATGTTTGATATCTTAATATATATAATTTAGTTTATAAGTAAAATTATAATTTCTCATTTCTTTAGTGTGTTTATGTCCTTAATATTATCATTATAAATGGATGATACCATTTTAAGTAGAATAACTTTGGTTTAAATGGCGAATGGGGCACTTGAGTAACAATATTCAGTGTATGTATACCACCACTTAAGTGTTACTTGAATGATAAGTTAATGCTCAAACAAAATATATAAAAAACAAACAAAAAAAATGGCAACAACCTAACATAGCATTAAAAAATGTCATCCTATATCTCTAAGATGTCTAAAAAATCATAATACAAACAATTTTTAATTTCAACTTGCAAAGAGAACATGTGAGATTAATTGTGAATATTGTAAAAGAGAACACTTAGAACTAACTATGACTACTATAAACTCATAATTTAACCAAAATTAGTGAGAAATGTATAAGCATTTTGAACATAATCTTTAATATTTTAATCTCCATTAATACAAATTCAATTTCTTAAATAAAAACAGATCTCCAATACAAACTAAACTAGAATAATTGAGCATACATAAATTTAGTAATTTTCAATACTTGGAAGTAGCTTTTCTTACAAGAAAACAAATCCAATGTCCAGAATCTTCCAAAATAATATGATAAAATCTCTAAATTTTCAACATACATAATCAACATATCCACTTATTCAGATCACTACTATATTTATTTATCAGATGATTCAAATAGATGGAGTATAAACTCTCATAAACTAAAAAGAAAAACAAATCAACTATGGAAGAAACATTTTACCATACCAAAATTTTAATAGATGTATTTTGATTGCTCATCGTTGCCTCTTCGTTATTGTAATATAGCAAAAATGATTAATCAACCAGTAATATTATCTTAAAATGAAGTTAAGATATTTAGAAATTTAAAAGGATAAAATTTAGAATAAATAAATAATAAATTATTTTAAATCTATTTGTAAATACTTTTCAAAAGACACTTTCTCCCAATTGCTTTAAAACCATAATTCATAACCTAAATAACGTAAAGTAAAAATCAGCCATCTTTATTATTAAAAAATAATAATTTTTTTACAACAATCAAAATCAAAACGTGTTATTTGAATGGAAAAAACATATTTAAACTTAGACAAATACTAGAATTCACTTAAAAAATTTAATGATATGCATCAAAAGCCGTAGATTATGGTGGGCTTCATTTTTAGTACATAAATACAGCAAATAGCGATTGAAGCTTGTATTATTTATGGCAATTTCATTTTTGGGGACACCTCAGTTCAAAAATTTAATCTTCATGAAACTAATTACGTACCTAGCTTCATCAATTGTTGTAATTGACTGGGGTTTATGTCAACCTCACACATACTTGTCTGAAGTCAATAAAAAGTTGTTTATAGCTGAATTTTTTCCCATTTTCTGATAGCACGCAAAACATTAGTTGGAAAAATATACTGAACTCATGGATTGTGATGTTTCAAATTTCAATGTTTTATTACAAGTGAAATGTTATCAAGTTGGAGAAATAATCTTACAACATCCTATTATGTTAAATTGATAATTTTGTTATTTGGTTTAGCTATTGCTGAAATTAATTGGCTAAGCATTTGATTAATGAATATATTCTGTATAAAATATTTTCTGAAAAGGAATTGAAAATTGTATTTTTATTTTGTTTTCTCCTTGTGATGAATCTATATCTCCCATAAACTATTTAGTAACATTTTTTGCATAAAAGTATTTTATTTGGATAGTAATTGGTTTGCTCTCAATTAATCATATGCCATTAAAGCAAATTAAGAAAATCCATCTTGGAGTTTCTAATTTATCTCATTTGCTTTAACTCAGTAGCTGGAGTTTTTAATAAGAAAATTGATAGAAACTCTTACAAATTCCAAAGTGATATAATCTTATTATTATTATTTAAATTTTATCATTCAATTTTTTACACCCATTTATCGATAAGTTTTCAATTTTTAGACATTTTATTATTCAAGTTTTTCTCTCGCACATTTTACGATTATGTTTTTCAGTTTTTACAAAACTTTATTATTATATTAATACATAAACAACGTTATGTTGAAAAAAAAAAGTGATAAAACGAGGTCGTTTTATTCACACGTCTGTATTTGTTATAAATTTAACAAAGTGGTAAAATACGTATAATTTAAAAATATAATAATAATAATAATAATAATAATAATAATATATTTAAATATGTGTTAAAAATAAAATTTACGAAATGATGATACTTCCGTGATTAAATGTGTCATTAAACCTAATTAAAATCGTGATAAGGAATGATATTAATTGGTAATAAGAGATATAACATCTAATGCTTTCTAGAAAAATTTCTCTCTCTTTAATTTGATATATTTGAAATCATCACGGTTAAACAAGGTTAATATATATCTAAAACTCTTAATTATCCAAATCAACATTTCCTTGATTTCCTTGTTTCTATAATTAGAAAAAATATATCCTTATTGGTTTGTCCTACATAGGAATCGAGGTAACATATATATGTAGGTCAAGATTTTTAATTAGTTTTCAAAATTAAAAAAAATAACATTTTTTGCCTGATAAAATTTATTTATTATTTTGTGTTAGAGAGAACTCACTTCATAAGTTGTTGAATGTATTGGTTGAGATATGACCATAAGGGTAAACATTTATGAGCCTGTTAAAGTATAACATGACTCAAAATTTGAAAGAACTTGCTCAGAAGTCAAATAAAACTGAAATGAATTTGGTATAAAAATGCATGTGATAATTTATTGTGATCTTAAAAAATGTATATCCTTAGTTCATTCATTTTACTTGTTCAAAAGACATAAAAAAGAAGCTGAAAATAGATAAAAGTTGCAAAAAGTTGTAGAAAAATAAGGAATGGGAAAAAGGTAACGTGAACATACGTTAGGGAGGAATAATTCATCACTTACAGTTCAATACAAAACCAAAAACAAAGGTGAGTTTGTTGAATGTCATACTCATGTGGATTTGGGTTGTCATGGCTAGATTGGTCAACTTCAAAGATAAAAATAGAATAAATAGCATTTTTTTATTTTATTTCAAGATAAAATTAGAATAAATAACATTTTTTATTTTATTTTTTATAATATTTTTACTTGTTTTTGAATAATTTACTTAATATTTTTTCTCTGATATAAATAATATAGTTCTACATCATTTTAAAGTCGGAATTAAGATCAATTTATATATACTTTTTTCGTTTGAACCTTTTATGATACTTTTTAAAAATAAAATTATAAGGAAGCTTTGAATTTTAAAACAGACAATACTTTAAATACATATATATAGTGATTGATTCTAACAAATGAGAAACACATTTTAAAAATAAAACCATAACAGAATTCTGAATTTTAAATAGACAATACTTCAAATACAAAAGAATTCTAAAATAAACAATACCTCAAATACAAATAAATTCTAAAATAGACAATACCTTGTTATTTACTCTAAAGTCTTATTTATCAAAGAGATTACTCTTAATTATCAAAATATCTGGTAAAACTATAAAATTGTACTTTCTTCTTCAAATCTTTTATGGTACTTTTTAAAAATAAAATTGTAAAGAAGTTTTGAGTTTCAAAAGAAACAATACTTTAAATACATGTAATGATTGATTCTAACAATTAAGGAACGTCTTCTAAAAACAAAACCATAACAGAATTCTAAATTTTAAATACTTCAAATACAAAAGAATTCTAAAATAGATAATATCTTAAATATAAATAAATTCTAAAATACTCTAAAGCCTTACTTATGAAAAGAGATTTCTCCTAATTATCAAAATACCTGGTAAAACTATAATAATATAAAAGACTATCATCAGTGTTAGTATTTCCTAGAATTGTTTTGCATATTTGAAATGATGAGGACTTCAAATAAATTTGAGCCATAATAAAAAAATTGTGCTCATTTTGCATGTTTCTATAGTGGGTGGCCTCATATAACCAAGACACTGAGGTGACGTGTATCAGAAACTCTCTGAGGGAAGATTCTTCATTCTCATACATAGCCACCAAAGCAATACAAATAAAGTTTATAAAACTAAATCAATTAATAAATTTAATCTGCTGTTATCATTATTACTTACCATGATTTATTGCCGTTACTTTATACATGTAATACTGAGCTACACGTTGATCAATTCTCTCAGCATCACACATGGGGTCACATACACGTGTGTGTATATATATAAATGATCCCTCTCCAAAGCAACATTGTAACAGAGAAAGAACCATTTAGGAAAAATGGTTCAAGCAGAAGCTCTGCAACATTTTGGTAATGGGGCAAGGGAAGATCAAACTTATTTTGATCCTAGTGCTCCACCACCCTTTAAGATTGCAGATATCAGAGCAGCAATTCCCAAGCATTGCTGGGAGAAGAGCACACTGAGATCTCTGAGCTATCTTCTGAGGGATGTCTTAGTGGTCACAGCATTGGTAGCTGCAGCAATTGGCTTCAATAGCTGGTTCTTCTGGCCACTCTATTGGCCTGCACAAGGCACAATGTTTTGGGCCCTCTTTGTTCTTGGACATGACTGGTAACTGATTAAAAATGATTCTTTTATATTGTTATGCCTTTTCTCGGGCACTTCACTTGGTTTTGCAAGATTATCACTTTGGTGAGGTCTAATTTGTTGATGCTTTGAAACAGTGGGCATGGAAGTTTTTCAAACAGTTCTAAGTTGAATAGCTTTGTGGGCCACATCCTGCATTCCTCAATCCTTGTACCATACAATGGATGGTCGGTTTTTTTAGCAACTTTTGTTGTTCACTCTGTCCTTAAATTTCTTCTGTTTGCTAAATCTTTGGTCTGATTTGACAACATAACCACTTCACAACTCATGGATTCTGCAGGAGAATCAGCCACAGGACTCACCACCAAAACCATGGGCATGTTGAGAAGGATGAATCCTGGGTTCCGGTATGAGGTTTTCCTTAATTTCCACTTTTTTTTTTTGTTTTCTCAGTTTGTTTCAGTGGTTATGTGAACTTCTTGATGACTTTACCTCAGTTAACGGAGAAGGTTTACAAGAATCTAGACAACATGACAAGAATGCTGAGATACACTTTTCCTTTTCCAATCTTTGCATATCCCTTTTATTTGGTGAGAAAGACTTTATTCTATATTTTAATTCCTTTGTTCCTAACCTTACCTTAAACTTTGAACCAATCTCTGAATTCTTGATTTCTTTATTGTTAGCTTTGACACCTCTCACTCTCATTCTGATATATGAACCATTATTTATTTCAGTGGAACAGAAGCCCAGGGAAAGAAGGTTCTCATTTTAACCCTTACAGCAACCTGTTCTCCCCTGGTGAGAGAAAAGATGTGGTAATTTCAACCCTGTGTTGGGGCATCATGCTTTCTGTGCTGCTCTATCTTTCCCTAACAATAGGTCCAATTTTTATGCTCAAGCTCTATGGGGTACCCTATTTGGTAATCTAACTCTCACACACTCTTCACACTTATTTGCTTAACTCATGTCCAATTATTCCCTTATCTCATCATCTATAGATCTTCGTCATGTGGCTGGATTTCGTCACCTACTTGCACCATCATGGTTACAACCAGAAACTACCTTGGTACCGTGGCCAGGTATCATACTTCAAAATATTATCTTTTGAAGGGAATTACAAAAGTAACTAACTTTAGTCAAATACCAAGCAAGTTATAGATCCATGACCACATTTCTTTAAAGTCAGATTCATGACCATACTGTCCTCCCAAGTCCAAATTTCACCCTCTTTAGTCCAATTTGTCACATGCTCATTTTACACTAAGAAAGAACCCTTTTTGGAGTAAATATATGATCCAATGAATGATGCCATTCTTCATGTTACTCTGTAATTTCACAGGAATGGACTTATCTAAGGGGTGGTCTTACAACAGTCGATCGTGACTATGGTTGGATAAACAACGTTCACCATGACATTGGCACACATGTTATCCATCACCTTTTCCCTCAAATTCCACATTACCATTTGGTGGAAGCGGTATTCTCTTTTTTTCTCATTAGCTTATTGTATATATACATCAGAATATATAACTGCATATCTATAGTATCAGCCAATTTCCATATACATATAATAATCTCAAAATGCATACATTTTCTTCTTTTTCTTTTTGTTTTGGCACTACAGACTAAAGCAGCAAGATCAGTGCTTGGAAAGTATTATCGTGAGCCTCAGAAATCTGGGCCATTGCCATTTCATCTATTGAAGTACTTGCTACACAGCATAAGTCAGGATCACTTCGTTAGCGACTCTGGGGACATTGTGTACTATCAGACTGATTCCAAGCTCCACAAAGATCATTGGACCAAGTCCAAGTAAAGTTTTGATGCTACCAAATTTACCTGTTGCTCTCTAAAATATTTCCTATGTAACCAAGAACATATATGTTACCTACTCAAATCAATTATTAGGTAACATGTATAAGCTTTCATAAACTATACCTGCTAGAAAACCATTTACTTTGCAAAGCATGCCATGTTAGAAATGAATCTATTTCTCGATACCCTGATCAATTAAATTACTTCAATAAGCGTTTATGTGCTATATATGTCAGAGTTGCACTCCTGAAAAAATCCTCCCATGATGCTTCACCCAACACTTAACACTAATTAATGATTTGGTTCTGAGTATTGAATGGATTTTAAAGACAAAAGTACAGGATAATAATTGCTAATTGAACGATTAGTAGTTAAAATTATTATAATGTATGATAGAATTAATTTTTCAACCGTTTGAACTAAGTACTAGTAGTGATTATTTTACTCTTTAAAGCATATCTTGCACTCTAGAAATGTCCAAGGCTTTGCTAATTGGATGCATAGTTTAAAAGCAAAATATCAAAGGAGAGCCATTCATAAGCCAACCCTTTTTGACGTTGTCGTTTTAACAGTACAAAGACAGGTTGTGAGATGACGTTATAACTAACATAGTACTTCATGTCTGCACCAAGCACAGCCACGATTCACGTTACAGCAATGTCACTCTTGTTTCAACCACACAAAGTGCTTCAAGGTTGGGATACCAAGTGTGTGTTTTGTTATGTTCTATTCAGGAAGAGAATCCAAATGAATGAAGGAGAGAAAAGAGAATCAGTAGAGGGATAATTTTTAGATTAATTTCTTGATAAGAAAAAAAAAATGTATAGAAAATAAAAAAAGATAATATAAAAGTTATAAATATTAGTAATAGAATTTAAAAATATGCTAAAAGAAACATCTTTTGTAATTTTACTACTCTGCTGATTTTCGTCTTCTTTCCATCCCTCTTTGAAAAATATACTGAAAGGTGAAACTAAGGCTTTTTTTCCATATCTCCTTTCATCTTCTTTTCATTTCATGGTTAAGAAAAAGCATGAAAAGTATTTGAGGAATGTGCAAGCTATAAGTGGAGAAGAACATTTACTCTAACAAATCAAATTTCATTAATTGATATTATTGGATTTTACACTTGTTCTGTGTTTGGTGTATTCTATTAATGTTAAGTTTTACATTTTTTTTGCCTTATATAGTCCATAGGCAAATTTCTTTTGTAAGCTATCCAGAAATTTAGCTTGTTCCTTTTCTTCTTGTTTATTTCTTATTGCAATATATTTAATCATTCAAATTCTTAATTTTTTTTTCTTTTTCTTGGTTTTTTGAACTCTTTTTCCTTTCTTCTTTCTTCAGTTATCCTCCTAATTACAGTTTCGAGAAAAAGCAAACACATGCTGCTCTTCAAATCATTACAATTATCTCAATTTAACTCTTGCTCAATGTTAACAAATAATCAATTTTCTAATCAATCAAAGCTATGCCTACGAATGTGACAGGTATTTGCAAGAACACTAATTTTCTTATGCATAACTCACATTATAGATGTATTATTGATTTAGGTGATAAATCTCATGTATATTGTAATAGAAAATTGTATTATTCATACACTTCTTTATATTTATATGATTCATACGCTATGTTGCCCAACTCAACCAAAGTTAAAATAGAAAGAATATGTAATATTAAACTAAATGATGACATATATTGGTGTTTTATCACTTCTTTATAATATACTTATTTAAATCTTAAAAAATATCGAGTACACCTTACTATCAAATTAATGTCTTGTATTGATAATACTTTTAGAAATTCTTGTGTTTATATGAAGGAGTCATTAGTTAACTTTTTAGGAGATAAAAGGTTACAAAAATATTTCAAGATTGAGTTTGGGAATTCGTCCAAAAACATATTACTGTGCTTCTAGTTTGTCCTCTCAAGGCTAATTTTGTTAATTACTTTTAGGAATGGTCTAGTTGTCAGGGCCTAATTAATGACACATTCTTGCAAATTTGGATGAAACAAAGATCGCAGGTTCAGAACTAATTAAGGATACATCCTTGGAGGGATTCAACATGCTGTCAGTGTCTCTATGTTTATTTTTTATATAAAGAATAGAAAAATAAGTGTTGATATTTTGAGTCAGTTCAGTTCCTGGTAAAATTGTGTGACCACTTACCTATTCTCCCTGGTTGGACAAAATCTAGGTACCCCACTTTCCTTTTGTAGTTCTGTAAAGTTAATGCTACTATAACACAAAGGGAAGAAGAAAAACAACTAAAATAAGCACTTGTAATAAAAGATAATTTCATTATTGTTTTTATCTTTGCAAATGCTTTATATTAAACAACATAGGGTATATGATATCCAAACCTAACAATTGACTTGGTTCCTCTACCAAGAGTTCTAGAATTAAGTTGAATGGGAAGGTAACATGGATATAGAAATGAGAGCTAGTGGTACAGTGATTGTGGTGAAGAACATGGGTTGTTTTTCACCAAATGTTATATGATGTCATGAACAACATGCTGCTGTTGAGCAAAAGACAAAACTCTATAGACCATAGTATTCAATGAGTGAGTCCCATTGTATTGTTTAGTTTCATAAGGAACTAAATGAAGTTACAAATTGTTGTTTATAATAAATTCCATAAGATTAACCTAAAAATGAAAAGTTTGAATAGTATTCACGAAATTCTAAATTCCAATCATAACATATTCTAACAATATTATATCATGTTTCGAATTATAACAAGATAGGGATATTAAACTCTCCTGTAAATGAGTTCTTAATTTTACAGTATGGTCTATGACTGCAATTGTTGCGTGTGGGTATCACTTACCCAATTTCTCGTAATGTCAAAAAAAAGATGCAACGAAACTGCAATCGTGGTTTCAGCTGCAATGACCACATTTCTTGCTCATTTTTACAACTTTTAAAAAAATTGTCAACATTACTTACTATTTTTTTATATTAAGTGAGTGTTTATTAATATTCTCCTGAGCAATTGTTCCAATAAAAAAAATAATAAATTCTTCGATATAAAATCTATTTTAAGATGAATGGTTTCGTTCAATTGAATAATATTTTTATATTTTATCTTTAATCAATATAAGATTTAGATTTATTTGTATAACCGTAAGATAAAAATAAAATAAAATTGTAATGGATGAACAACTGATCATTGAAAAAAAAATATATAAATTTATATATATATGTATTATTGTATTGGTGGTTATATTATAAGGAAAACAAATCGAGAAGATAACACACTCTTAGAAATAATAGAGAGAAGAACATAATACAACAATTTTTCTCTTTTTCTCTCTCCTCTTAAACATTATATATTTAATACTATTCCTCAGATATAATCTTTCATGTATAAATTGGCCATCTAGATTCTTATATTTTTTCTGTTGTCCATAATTATTGTATTATTTGACACATGTTTATTCTTTATAAAAGAATCATTCTTCTTCCTATCTATTTCCTAAATTGCTCATATGTTAGTTATGAAGTTGAGTACGTGAATAAATTGATGATATTTTTAAATAGATTTGGGACATCTTTGATCACAATTTCGACTTTATTTGTTTTAATTCTTTATCAAAAACATTTCTATCTCTTTATTTGAGACATTTTGTCTTATTTTGTTCTCAAATCAAATCCCACTACATACAAGTGGCAAATTATTGTTAATCACGTTCATGAACATGATTGACTCATGGAATATCCCACGCAATGCTTTGCTTGTGTTGTACATTGCACAAGTTTCTAATTGCAAGTAATATGCGTTTCAAATTTTAGTAATTTTAGATTTTTTTTTTCTTAAGTCGGGTTCGTTGAATCATGGATGAGTTAGATCTCTTTTCTATGTCTTACAAAAAAAAAAATAAGAGTAAAATAAAATCATAAAAAGGTTTAGCGTTAGGAAAAGTTGAAAAATAATATAAAGTAAAATAATATAATGTGGAATGTAACTTGTTCATGTCTCTCTTGCTCTCTTCATATTTTATAGGAAATATATTTGGATAATTTTTTTTCTATAAACACCTATAAAAAAATAAACTTAAAATTAAATATCATAATTTAAAATTAACTTAGGTGTATGAACGATAAGTTATTACATCCACTTTCTGTAATACTTTAATTTATATGGCATCAAACACATATAAAATAAGAAACAAGTCAGTTTATCTTCTTCAATTAGTCCAGTAATATTACTTTAATTTGAGTTTTATTAATTTTCTACTAGTTTTAGTAATTTGTAATATGCAAGGAATTAATTGTATTTTTTCTCGCGGGATTTACACATTGTTGAACTCATGTAAAAACTAGTCAAATAGTAATATCATCTATTTATCATTACTCGTGTAGATATCATAACAACAAGCACGAGTTGTTGACTTGGTAGAATGGTGTCGCCACCATTGTGACCTAAAAAGGAAGTGTATAAATATATGCTTAGAGATATAAAACTTGAATAATATGAATAACATTATAGATTCTAACTTTAATTCCAATGTGGCCCTGTGTATCTACAATGAAGCAATTTATATGTGATTATATTTAGTGTTTTTTTGGGTCCTTTATATAAGTAATAAATTGTGGAAGTATTTTTCATAGTTATACAAAAAAATATATGACTACTTGTAAATGTATTAATTTCTGAAGTTTCTATATTAATTTATTGTGAAGCCTATTAATAAAACATCACTTTTTTTCACAAAATTAAATGTATTTATTGAGATATTAACAATATTTCTCATACTCATTTGTTAAAAGAAGATTTATCTGATTAAAACAATGTCATTATATATAAATAATATCTACTTAGATAATTTAATTCTGGATATATTAAATTATAATATAATATATAATCTAATTAATTAAAATTAGCTAAATTTGTTGGTCTAATAAATTGGATATTTATTTTTGGAAGTAATATTTTATAATTTTTCATATTGGATATGCATAAATGGAATTAATTGTCAGCAATGAAAATTTTAATAAGTTTGCATAGACAATACAATTGAATTAATTGCATCGACTTGGAGAAAAGAAAAAAACAAGATCATATTATTGGAATTCATTTATGTGTACAAAAAAGAAAGCATAGTAAAGAAAAATTATGAAAATAAGTAGATAAAATAAAACAAAAAAAATTGACAGAACAATTGTTCTAAGAAAAATGATGTTAAACTGTCTTATTTATATTAATAAGTGGTTAATTCGAATGTTAGTAAACTCGGTTTCGATTATTTTAAGGCCTTCAATTTAATTTTAATAAATGAATGAAAACATAATTAAGAAGGAAAAAATATGCTAAAGATGAGCCATCTTGTTTTCTTTCACGAGAATTACTGAAATTATACGTAAAAAAAGTCATATATTACTATTATAAAAACTAATTTTAACATTATAAAAACTATTTTTCAATAGTGTATCAATAATTACTAAATTAGAGAAACCAGAGTCCATTATGTTTGAAAGAAGCCTCGGATTCAAACAAGGTTAATACAAAAAGTGGATTGAGATAAACAAAAATTAATCAACAACAAAATCTAACAAAAACTGTATAAAAGGTTGAATGAAGCAGAACCAGAAGCAAAACCAAAAGGCAAAACTGAAATAGTTGAAGAAGTAAGCATAGTATATTATACTTGATGTTATATAAAAAGAAAAGATGAGTGGAAAGAGACATTGGGGTTAACCAAAAAACCTTGTGAAGAGACACATTCTTTTACCATAGGAATTGCACCACAACGATCACCACAAAAAGAAAAAATTGTGGGATGATCAGCCGAAAAATGCTAGTGACTACCAAATGCTATATCCTAAAAGCTACATTTTACATGTAATTACAAAATACATAGTGACCAAAAATTCAGTTCAAGTTAATTCTAGCTGGAAGGCACACTCCAGGAGATTCATCTTCCAAAAAAATTCTTTCACAGTTAACCAGTTTCATCACATATTCTGCTGCAAAGTGGTACTTCTGTTGAGCTTCAGCAAAGCTTCTGCCAAGAACATGTTCAACCCAATCTTCCAATGCTTTTTTCTTCTCACATAACCAAGCAGCTGCAACAATCTGTGTCATCACCTCATACTCAATTTCCAGCATAAATTCTGACCCAAACCTCTTTTGAAATTGTATGTCAATGCTTTTTATTATTTGCTCAGCAAGAGAATCAAAATTGAATGCCTTAAAAACAACCTTTTCATCAACTTGATCACACAAGTCATTGAACCAGGATCCACTTTGGTAATCATTGTAATTGTTGTCCTCTTCAACCTCCTCCAGAGGCATGTTAAGATCCAGATAGGATCTTGATGCCTCCATGACCTGCTTCAGTGTCTTGCATGATGCTTTCTCATCAGAGTCACCACTTTCTAGTAGCTTTCTTTTGTTCAGTATCGTTGTTTTGGAGGTCCCTTTTCTTTGAGCAACCTTCACATTAGTGCAACCACTCCTTTTGGCATCATGGGAAGCATGTCCAAGTGATAATTGCATTTGACATCTTTTAGCTTCTAGGATTCTTTCCTCTTGGAACATCTTAGGATCCTCCTCCAAATTGCCTTTAAACACACTAGAGGCTACAATAAATATTACATTGTTGATGCTGATTTCCCTTCCATGCGAGTACGAGAATTTACCTGTTCTTATTGCTTGGAACAAACTATTCTGCACTACAAAATCTGCTTGATCTACATTATCAATAAACACAACTGAATGTGGCTTTTTACTCAACTCCCAAGCAATATAGTCCACAACTGTCTTCCTCATAAGCACATCATGACAATATGAATCTTGGAATTCAAAAATGGAGTTTGATGGGTAACACTTGTCTTGAGAGCTCAAATCCACAGTGATCAGGCTTTGTTTGTTTCCAAATAAAATCTCAGCAAGTGCTGAAGCAAGTTTTCTTTTCCCAAGTCTATCAGGTCCAAGGAATGCAAGCCATATGTCTGCTCTAAGATGTGAGCCAGTGCTACGCTTTCCAACACCAGATCTACAACGTGACACCGTTTGATTGATAGCATATATGGCCTCATCCTGCCAGCCAACCTTTTCAGTGAGAAGATGGTACAGTGACTTGAAATCTACTGTTTCAAAATTCCCTTCTAGATTTGGACCCGAGCATGAAGAAGATCTAGCAACTTGGTGTGAAGTACACTCATTCTTAGGATTAAAATCACTTGAAAGTGAATCTGGCAAGTTGTGAAGATGCTTCTTGTGATCACTTAGTTTTGGGGTGTCTGGCTCAAGAGTGGCTGATTTATATATTGTTCCCAATCCCAAATCAGTGGTCACACGAGTCAAAGATGAAGATGATGTGTGATCAAGTAGTCTCAAATTGGCCTTATGAGAAGGAGAAACCCAAGTACTATGTATATCACTCTTAGAAACTTTTGATATGTGATCTGCTTCATCAGTGTCAAAAGGTACTGAAACTGGTAATATCTGTGTAAATGGAAATGCACTTTGAGACTCAATAGACATGCAAGAAATTTTAGAATATTGGATTTCACTGTGGGGTGGACCTTTGCTACTACTTCCTTGACCAAATTGAAACCCCTCAAGGGAAGGAACTTGGAACCTTGTTTTAGAAATATCAAATTCAGGTAATGATCGGTTTTGATGAAGACGTTGACAAATATCACTCCATTTCCTTTGCAATCCTAAGATCTTCCCATTCAAACTTGTGTTGTCTTCATTAGTCTGCACTGGATGATGAAGTTCATTCTTAAATAAATACAGCCACAAATTTAATCAATGAAGCATGGCACATGATGCAAAAACAATATCACTGACAATAGTGTATCCAAGAATTTTAACAAAAGGACAAGTATATGAACATGAAGGAATATGAATAATCACAGCTTGACATGAGAAAACACAATGTTACACAGAGTGCCCCCAACTTAGTCCTCAACAACACAGTAAGTTCTTCGAAAATATTTTCAACAAATTAGTTTCCCCTTAGAGATTAAATATATTGCCAAATTAATTCATGAAAAATTCCTTATTTCCACCATTTTATCAATATGCTGTCATACTAGATCTTTGAGAGAATATTTTGGTCAGAAATTAAATCTTTAAAATATTGTAAAATCTTTGGAGGTCAAATATGCGATTTAAGTCTTTGAGGGACTAATTAAATGACCAAAATTGTTGAAGGAGTACATATAACTTGAGAAGAATAAATTGATTATTTTCTCTATCATTTAGTAATTCACAATATTTTTTCTTGATAGAATATTTCAAAAGAACTTCTCCACATGAGTTTTTCTCGTATAAAGATAGAGTAAAATTTTTCTCATTTCACAATACTCAACTCAAAGGAAGTCCTTTCAACCAATGCAGACAAGAACACAGCCAGAAAGCTTTATATTCCTAAAAAGTGTCCACGCTACAGGGAAGTCTTTAGGATTTGGGAGTGCTAAAGCTACAGTATTAAAAAAAGAATTCTGAGAACAAAAATAGATTGCAGGAATACTACTATCTTATAGTTCACTACAGCTAGATCACTATACTGCTACCTTGTTCTCTTTATGGGAAAAGATGTGTTCTTTTTTCACCACTGTAGGGAGGTAGCCTTTATTATTATTATTCCGTACCTCTAAATTATTTTAGTGGGTCAGTTCAGTACAGCAATTCCCCCAAGATGTTGCAAGTATGTGTGTGAGCATGTGAATGTCTCTGCATGCATTGAAGAAGGGAAAACAAGATTAGGTGATCATAATACACACCTTTGCCACATCCAATCCTCTATCTGTCTCCACATTAACCTTTTGTAACCAAGACAAGCTCGTTGAGTAACCAGATGCTGAAGTAGCAGGGCCTACCTTCAAAGTATCAGCAACTTCTTGTTCACACTTTTCATTGCATGAGTCACACCGTGTTAAAGATGATGCATTCGTACAGCTAACGGGATTTTTCATCTCAGAAGGTGTAGAAAAGAACCCGCCAAATGGCACAAAGGACCCCATCAAGCTGCAAGTTTACCATCAAGTGTGTCAACTTTTATATCCAATAGGCACAGAACTGTCAGAAGCTACATTGCACATGATGAGATAGACTTGTAAAGCATCATCACACCCACCAAAAAATTATGTGAGTTAGGTCACAAAAGCTCACCAGAATCAGAACAAGTCTCAAGGTTCAGTATGAAGATTCAAACTCAAAACCTTGTAGAACATGAGTATCCTACTTACTAACTAGACCAAAATTGACTCTAATATGGATATGTTTGGACTAAATTGAACATGAAATCTTATAGGAGAGAGAATGCAGTTTTTACATTCTGACATACCTAGTTTACAATGAAAAAGGGTGAGTGAGTAAGGATAAATACTTTTGAAGTGTAGAAAGCAACAACCTACATTCATCCCAAGAGGCTATGAAGCTTGATGGGCTCTATAAAAGACCCTCTTTAAGGAATCATTCAGAGAGTCTAAAAATGTTCATAACCCAAAGGAGTGGAGGGGCCCGTGGGCCAGGGGTGCAGAAAAACAGAAAAAGAAGAAGCATTTATTACAGCTTTCAGCCGAAAAGCCTGCCGGTAGAAATAACATTTATTACCGTGCAAGCCTACATATATAAATCTCTGCAGATTCTCTACATGCCAAGGTGTAGATCATGCTAATGAACACTGAAAGCGACCATTCCTAATTGGCCAAAACCCCATAAGTTAGAGGAAAACTTTCAGGATTCAGAGTGACTCGTTCCTAATACATAGTAGTACATCACACCAAATCTATTGCGAGTGAAGAAGAATCAATTTCTCTATGAAAACAAAACAAATTGAATCATGAACTTCACCACAGTGAAAAATTATGGTATTTGTCTTGTAAGTTAAAAAAACTCACTTACAGCTTAAGTGAAGATTAATCAGAATCATGACCATGTAATGATAATTCTGACTATATAATAATTTCTTGGTCATACATACTAGTGAGGTAGATTACAATTTAATTATAATTATAATAACATTAGAAAAACCAAACAAAACAACTTTAAAAGTGACAGATTAAAGGAAGACAAAGAAAGGGAAGAAACCAATGGGATCGTAAAATTAAGTCAAGAAGGGAGTGAAAGATTTCAACACAGAACAGACTAGTCAGAAACCTTCAAATTACACCTGATCATTTGTTTGTCAACTTTTTCCTCAGAAAGAAAACCATGTTACACCTACACACACATCTAAACACACCACTACTTTTTCACACAATATATTTATATTATTTTATATTATTGTTATTTATTAACCCCAACCCAAAATAAACTAAATAAATAGGTTCCAATTTTGTAGTGAAGAGAGTAGAAGAAAGGGGAAAGAAGGAAGCAATAATAAAGAAAGGAGAAAGTGAGAAAGAAACACACACCTGGACTTGGGGTAGAGTCCTTCCATGAAAGGGGTGGCAGAGGTCATGGTCAGGAGATGCAGATCCCAATCCTTGTCCACTGTAGGGAACAACCTGAGGAACTTAGAATAGGCCTCCGAGGTTCCCGCCACGCCCACCAACCACACCTTCCCAAGATGAACTCCCAACAACCTCGTCAACTGCGAAACCACAAACCCAACACCCTCCTCATTCCCCCCGACAAAAAGCTCAATCTCCCCAAAACACACAACAACCCCAGCTCCAGAACACTGCTCCACCAAACGACCCACATCCTCGAAAATCTTCCCTCCGCTCCCACCCTCCCTCAAGAACTCCCCAATCTCCTTCTCCACCGAAACCACACTCAACCCATTCAGCTCACAGGGCAAGACCCCACCTTTACGACTTTCCACGCATTCGATGAAGCTCTTCAGAGCGCTTTTCGCGTACACCCCCATCAAAAGAGGGTTCCTTTTGCTCTTCCTCCTCACCACCTCCACGATTCTGCGGCAATTCTCGTCCAGCTGCGAACCGCTCTTCTGAACCGGTTCCAGGTTGCAGAGGAAAACCGGAGGGGTTAACCGCGAGAAGATTCTTGAAGGTGGAGGTGGCTGAAGAAGCGCGAGCTTGATGTCGTAGCTTCTGAAACCGGCTTCGCCGAAGACGCGACTCACGATAGGGTCGTCGAGAATAGAGAGAATGAAGTGCTTGAGTTCGACTTTCAGCAACGACGTCGTTTGATGCTGCTGCTGCTGCTGCATCATCTGCATAAGGTGGAAGCTATCCGGGTGGCGCCGCTGGTTCGCCTGGGACCGCTTTATGGCGGCCATGAGGGAGTTCGAGACAGGGGGACCCTCGTCGCCGGCACCGCCGTCCGCCCCGGCGGAGCCGGCAGCTTTTGTTGTGGGGAGGCGGTCGAGGGAGACGCCGACAGAGAGCTCGAGGGCACGGAACTGGAGACGGGGGGAGTAGGAGCAGCTCCCGCAGCGAGCGCAGGCGTCGCGAAGCGCGGCGGAGGGGAGGGAGAGGAGGGCGGAGACGGCGTGGAGGGAGGTGGTCTGGGCGTGGCTGCGTCGGCGGGCAACCGTGACGGCGTCGTCGAGCGCACGCGCCGCCTCGTCCGTGAGACAGTGCCTCGCGGTGCTTACCGGCGTCGGCATCGCCGGCGAGCATATATGCAAAAAAAAGAAATTATTATTATAATTATAAGTATAATAATAGAAAAGTGTTTTTTGGTATTGAGTTGAAGAGAGGAAGTGGTTATTGGGAGATGGGAAAGTTGAAAGAAGGGAAGAGAGAAGAAGAAGAAGAAGAAGAAGGAAGAGAGGGAGTGAAGTGAGTGATACTTGGAAGTGTTGGTGTTGAAGTAGTTCATCATGAAGAGAAGAGGATGATCACCATTTTCCTTTTATCAAATTTTTATTTTTAATTTATGTTTCAACAACAGTTATATATATTCTCGCACATGTTAAATAAATGTAACTTTTTCTTATTAATCTCTCAAATTCACATAATTAAATTAGACTAATTTTGTGAGCTAATTAATTCACACATCTATTGGTGGTATGTGGATTTTGAACATCATGAAAATAATTACTTTTATTTTTATATTACTAATAAAATTACTTAACATACATAATAAAAAAGTTTATTTATTTTACTAATACACGCATTCAGTTCTAAAGCAATAATTTCAAGATTACAAAGAATAATGTTTCTTGATAACAGCAATAGAATTTATATCACAGAAAATATTGAGATTTATTTAATAATACATACTACATTAGGTGTACGGATGAAGTTGGACATAACTCGTACAAGTTGACTTTTTCCCAATTAAAATAAAAAGATTAAATAAGTTTCATTTTAAAATATTATTTTTTTACTGGAGATAAGCATTTTCATTTTATGGGTTGGATGAGTTAATTTGTAGAATTTGTTTAAAAATAGTTTATTTTGATAATGTTTTGAAGAATATATGTATGTATATAGAAGTGGTTAATAGGTTTGTTGAGAGAGAAAAAATGATGAGTGGGGTCAGAGGTGTTTGGCCATGGATGAAACACATGGTGGGCATAGATTCTTGGGGGAGAAAGGAAGAGAGTAAAGATTTGAAGTGTGCATATATGGATCTATCTATTTTAATTTCTAATTGTGTATTATTAATTAATTTAGTTATATTCTGTTTGAAAAGCTTTGTGAGTGCTTGTCTTTCACAGTGAGAGAGATGCTGTGCCCACTCAAGCATATGGGATGGGGGGTAAGAGAGGGTCAATGTCAAGCTTTTGGGTCTAATAGGGACCTTTTGTTCTTCTTTTCTTTTCTTTTTTCTTCTTCTTTTTGCTTTTTGGGATTTACTTACACAAAAGGGAAACAACACACTCTATGCCTAATCTAAATTATTTACTCTAATCTTCATTCATCCTTAACTTAAGCACCACATCATCCATGTCTAGGCCTAACCCAACTTCTTATCTTTATGTACCATTTGAAAACAAAGTAAAAAGAAACTAGACTTAATTGCAATTTTGATTCTTAATTAGCTCAATTGGATCATCCAAACATGGATAAAGTGTAAGTTTAATTAATCGTGTGTCAATCAAATCCTTCATGCATTACCAAATTAATAGAGTTGAAATGTGAAAGATTAAAATCATCAACATACATAATTAAAATATAGGACATGCCAAAAGATTAAAAAATGTGAACAAATCAGTAAATAAAGTGACATGATTGCAAAGATTTCCTAGCATTTAAGAATAAATACTTAGAATCTATTATCATATAAAAACCAAATATTTGAGATCATGTTGCATGAGAGTAAAATCTCTCCAAATATGAGAATTATTCATTAGTTAAGTGATGAGGAATCTCCCCCATGACCCAAAAAGAGTTGATGAGGAATTTTCCTTTTTTTTTTAAATTAAAATGACACATAGATTTGAGAATAAAAACAATACTTAATTTTCTGTTATGTTTATTATTTATTTATCTCATTATTATAATAAAATTAAACAGGCTCTCAAATAAAAAAAGTAATAATATCATTTTTCAAATATTAATCATTTTACTTTATATAATAATATAATTTATAGCTAATAGATAATAGTACTAGTCCATTTTATCGATTTAAAGGCTTTTATTTTTTTAAATTTGAAAAAATTAATCGAACTTCAAATGATTGTATTACTGTATTTTAAAATTGATTTTTGATTAATTTGTTATTAATATAAATATTAAATTAAATAAATAATAGAATAAAATAAGTAATTAAACCTAAAAATAATAGATATTGGAAGAGCTTCATTTTCCTAGTACAGGTTCACCTGGCCCAAGATAGCCAAACGAACATATCAAAAAATAGACAAAATAATGTTATAGGATTGGAAAGGTGTGAAAAAGATGGGAACGATAAACAAAATAAAATAATAGAAAAAAAATGTAAGATAAAGCTAGGTAAATTATATTGACATTTTGTAGGGTTACAATTTTGATATTTATTTTACCGGTGGAAACACTCTACCAGAAGAAAAAAAGTACAACAGAAAAAAAAAACTAGGATTATCAGTGAAGTGTTCTATTAATCTACACTAGGTTTCAATTATATTATTATTAGTATGCACAAAAAGTATTACAGAAAAGTTTGTACATAAAACTATATTGTATTTGAGAGTTACTAATTTTATTAAATTTGAAAATAATCGAACTACCTATATATAATTTTATATATAATGTTGCAAAAAATAGTTTATTAATGCGAGATTTAGGGCCAGCTCAAATTTATTTTAACGTAACTAATTTTAAGATTGAGCATTTTTAAATAAATAGAAATGTTTTTTCCATTCTTTTAGTTTACTTAATCCTTTTTAAATACATGACAAGGCAGATAAGTAAAATATATTATTATTATTATTATTATTAGTTTAAAATAACTACATGTGCACAAAACCAAACTAAATAAATAAAATCAAATTATAATTTGATAAAATAAAACTGGGAATTCATTACACACACACAAAAAAAATATATATATATATCACAAACAACTAAAAAAATCAAAACAACTGTAAAAACCATAGCAATCTCATTCAATGGCTTTCAATTACATAACTTTATGGTACGAGAATTGTCGGGTGCTAGCTTTTCCATTTTTCCAAAATGTTAAAGAGAATAAGTATTATAACACTATAATTTTCAAATCATAATCAGGTAAAAAAAAGAAAAAAAAGACAATTAACTGGGTACTAGGACAAAACTTTCAAATTTATTTTTGAAAATAAATGTGGATATTAATTATTTTAATTTCCCAGGAAATAAAGATTTATTATTTTAATTGTTATTGACCATGCATGCAAATAGGTAAAGTAAAACTTCGAAAATACTCTTTTATAACCCAAAATAATGTTTTGTATCCCAAAATAATGTTTTGTAAAGAGTTTAAGACATCAATATATTTCACTCGTTAGGTGTCAAATTTAAAACATCTCCATGATTAAATGCATTTTGATAAAAAAAAAAGTTAATGCATGAAATATCATTTTCTAGTTTCTATTCCAGCGTAATGGCCACTAGAAGATAACATAGTTCATGTTTGCCTAAGTGTGAAAAATATAGGGAAAAAGATATCTCTCAAATTCTAAGAGATGATAATAGAAATCAGTTCAAAACCAACTCGTACTATGTAACTACATAAACAACTTTGTTTAAGTTTTAATGCAAGTTAAATAACCTTAATTATTTTTAAATGTAAAAGATAAATTGATAATTGTTTTAAAAGTTGAGTTATTATATATATATATATTATCACAATGATTTAAAAAACTTCTCATTCATTTATCTTTTTCTTTTTCTCTTTTTTTCTAATTCAAATAATTTCATGTTTCCCTTTTTATCATCCTCTTATTATCTACTATTACTTTTATTATAAATTGAGTTGAAATTTTTTTAGATGTTATGCCTTTGAGCTAATTAAAAGCTAAAACTTTTCTAAAAGTAACATTTAAGATTTGTTGGTTAGATACTAGTATTTGTAAAAGTTTATAGAGTTAGTAAAATCATCGAGATAATTATGATAAGTATTAAGTGAGTAATATAAGATTGAGTGATATTTTCTGAAAAATAAAATTGTATTTATAGGTGTTTTGATCTGATAAGTGATTACCTTACATAGACGGTTAAGCTTTATACAACAAATAATTTTAGACTGATCTTAATATTTAGACTTTACACTAAATAGGTAGAGATTTTAGATAATATTAACCTTTTTTTTGTTAAGTAATATTTTCTACCTATATAAGTACATGATAGTATAACTATAATCTTGACCAAATTTAAATTTGAATTGGGTAGATTTCACAAAACCCCTCTAGTGAAATTAGATTGACATGTATGCTTAAAAGCCATAAACAAATCAAAATAAATAAAAAAATCTTTATAGTGTATGTTAGCATTTCATATTCTTAACTATAAATTAATTGCATCGACTATTTTGTTAAATTATTGAATAATTATCTCATTAGCAATAATAAAGTTCTAATATGCTCTAACATAATCATTAAAGGATATTGGGTTGACTAAACTTGGATTAACCGATCAATAGACATCACAACCCAACTTAAATAGTATAAATAGGTACACCCGCCAAAACACGTAAAGATTCAATCATTAAAAACTCCAACTTATCATACGTATAACTAATTTAAACATAATTATAACTAATCATCCGATATCGAAGACCAACAAAAATCAATAAAAAAGATAAAAATAGAAAAAATTCCCTTACTATAATCATCACACGAGTTAATTTGACTATATAAAAATGCTATAAATATATAAAATTGGATTAGAATTATAATTTATTTTAAAAAAGATATAAATTGTTGTAATATTGCATTTACCTAACCCGATTTTTAAATCAATATGCTCTTAATTCCACTATCAATGAATTAGGCCACCGGAACTGAGACTCGATCTAATTACATTGCCCGAATGCATTGAATACATTTTGCTTTAATAATTGTCACTAAATTTGAATTAATTAACTTTTTTGTTGTTGTTAGAAAACAGAAATGAATAGATGAAGGCCACAATGACTTACAGAGGAATAAAAGAATAAAAAAAGTAGGTTTTCGTATATTGGTTTGACGTTTTAAGTTTTTAACGTGGATTGTTAATGTTGTGGCTATCGTCTCACTTGCTTTGTTTTTCAGCATTTATTATTATTCCAAATAAAGATAAAGATACAATCGGCTAAGGAAAAAACATGGGTCATTTTTTTTTTTTTTTTTTTGCGCTGTCATACCACAAGTTGGTGACTTTAAATATCTTAAATTAAATACAACACACAAAAAATACTCAAATGAAAGTTTTATTGCATTGGTTGATAATAAACATTAAAATTTAAAGGTTTGTCTGAAGGTACAATAATAGAATAAAATAAGATAAAACATCTTTAATCTTATTTAATATATATA
>Ga0123340_1000659_pt1 | contig 24690 bp, 15 predicted proteins | sample SirMexnodulemix_FD_89961 | JGI IMG/M metagenome (GOLD analysis project Ga0123340, IMG submission 89961) | Root nodule microbial communities of legume samples collected from Mexico - Siratro Mexico nodule mix | ecosystem: Host-associated > Plants > Roots > Nodule | place: Mexico: Nepantla...
AGATTAAGAGATATATATTTCAAAAAAGAAGAAATAAGAAAAAGAAAAAAGTTTACTTACAAGTTATAGGATAAAACAAGAAGTAAAAACAACACCTTGAGAATAATTTTTAAAACATATTAAGGAAAAAAAATTAAATTGGATAACTAATTGTAAATCAAGCACATATTTAAGTTTTTTTCTTCGCATCCTGATGATTTTATTTTCTTAAATTTTTAACAGGTTTTATTCACAAAAATTTATGAGAAAAAAAAAACTCTATTTATACAAATATTTTAATTGCTAAATATGAACGATATAAGATAATTTTATATTAGAGTCTTATCACAAATAATTTATGGTATAATTTTAAGGTATCATAAAAAAAATGAACTGTCATACAAATTGATTTGTATTATATTACCCAAGAAAATTGTTTTTCATTCGAAATATAAAAAAAAAATATTTACAAATTGGAATAGTTTCCCTTAAAAAGTTGTTCAAAAATAATTCAACGAAAATATTTCTAATTTTCCTTAACATTTAATTTGTTTCTGCATATATTTTTAATATTTACTTTTAGTTTAATTTTTAATATTTTTAAAACAATATCAATTGATGGAAATTTATTAGAAATAATACTTCATGGTATATAGTATATAAATGAATGCAAATTTTATCTTAAAAATATTTCTTAATGTTAAATTGGATTTTTAATATTAATAGTTAAGAATAGTCTTATACTAGATTACAAATAATTTTTCGTAATATAAAATATAATTTATAATTTATAAATGTCTATTCATTATAAAATTAACTATAATTTAAATTCTTTTTATTATAAAATTTAATTACATAAAATAAATATTATTTCTATCAATGAATAGTTTACAATATAAAGATGAGAACGAGAAGGACGATGAATTACAATATAAGGATGAGAACACAAATGAATTTAAGAATATGTAAAAGTAAGAAAGGATCTTGATAAGAATTTTTTAATTATTTATTTTTTATTTTATCATTTTTTTAATAAAGATAAATAGGGGTTGTAAAGTGGACCGGTCCTATTTTTTTATATTTTTTATAATGATCAGTTTCAATAACTATCTAATTGCTTGAAAAATTGTTTATGCAACTTTTGTATTCACGTTGTGACTTTATGTAAGATTATCCTTTTTCTCTCATTTTATTTACTAAATATCAAAATAAATTTATTATCTTGTTTACTTTTTTTATTTTGACCAGCTTTATGTTTAACTTAATATTAATTTATTATGTGGACTATTCTCCTTATATTTGCTTTAGCCTTTCTATTCTTCAACTACATATTGGAAATTGAATTTACTTTTTAATTTAAAATAAGATTGAATGTTATAAATAATGCATGACTTGATTAGTAAACATCTTTGTCATGTTGATGTCCATGTCAATCATGTTAATGAGAATAAGGCTCAAGATGTTTTCGAAAATGAATATCAAAGTGTTGAGCCTAATAAAAAAAAAGTATAAGTCTACGACATTTAATTTTTTTTAAAAAAAAAACATAAGTCTACAACATGTAATTTTTGCTTTATTAGACTTGGTATTAGTGATGATAGAAAAGAGAAGGCGGGGTGTAATAGTCGTAACAAAAAATATGTAATTGGTGGTAAAAATATAAGACTTCCCATTTAAAGCATCATAGATATAGTCATTTGGAAATGCAAGGAAAGTTGAAGGAAAAAAAAAGTAAAATGATGTTCGTGAATTGTATGCTAATTTAATTATTCAACATGGTTTATCATTCAAATTTGTTGAGTATTCAAATTTAGGACTTTGATAAATTATTTGAATCATCATTGACTTTAGTTTTTATAAATAATATTAAGAGTGACGTATTGAAAATATTTATGAAAGAAAATAGCATAAAGAAGGAAGAGCTGAACAATATTACAAGTAGAATTCGTTTAACTTACGATTTATGGACAACTTATACTATCGAGGGTTATATTAGTTTGACAATTTTTATGTTGATTCAAATTAAAGACGAGTTCTTCGTACATCCTAATAGGTTCTTCCTGCACTCTAATAAAAAAATTTCATACCGCAATTACCTTTATATGACAACAGGATGACAGCTCCATCCGGTTGTCATTTGAAAAAAATTGACAATCGGATGAACAGGTCATCCGGTTGTCATTTTTGTTCAAATGACAACCGGATGGAGGTGCCATCTGGTTTTCATTTCCAAATCAAAATGATAACCGGATGACACCCCCATCTGGTTGTCATTTGAAAAAAATTAATAACCGGATAGCATCTCCATCCAGTTGTCATACAAGGGCATTTGCGGTATGAAATTTTTTTATTAGGGTGCGGGAAAAACTTGTCCAAATTAAAATTTGAAGCAACAAAATTCTTAGCTTTTGCTATTTGCTTCCACCTCACACTAGATTTAAGTTGTCTACGAAGATAAATGGCTTTTTTTGGAAACTGGAGAAAAATAATTTTTTCTATCGTTTTGAATAATGCTTCTAGCAACGATGTTTTGCAAACAAATTTAAAAAGTCAACTTGTTTTGTAAAATTCATTATATGTGACGGTGAGTTCTTTCATAAGCATTGTTGTGCATACATTTTAAATTTGATTATTCAAGAAGAATTGAAAGTATTTGGTGTCACTTTAGATCAAATTAGGGAGAGCTTCAAGTATGTTAGGGGTTATGAGAGTAGAATGATTAAATTTAAACAATCTCTTCAAAAAAATTGAGACGATGATGCATTAAGTAGGTTGTATCTGGATGTTTATACCAGGTTAAGCTTAATTTTTTGTACGTTTTAAAGTGTTCTTAAACCAACGTATTTTTGAAAGCTTACACCTAATTGATAAGAATTACAAGTATACCTGAGGAAAAATGGAAAATAGCAAACAAAATAAGCCTTTTCTTGTCATTTTATGATATTACAAATTTGATTTTTGCCATAAGTTATCCTACATCCAATTTGTATTTTTTACAATTTTAGAAAATTCAATACCTTTTAATGAGAAGTATAAAGATGAAGATGGAGTTATAAAAGATATGACTGAAATGATGATGATTTTTTTTTTTTTTGATAAATATTGGGATGAATATAGAATTATTTTTGTATTTGGTGCAATTTTAGACCTAATAATGAAATTAGAAATATTGGTGTACTATAAGAAGAACCGACTATCTAAGCCAATACATAATTACATTACATAATTGCATAATTCGGAAATGCAAGCCGATCGAGAAGAGGTCGGTCAACACTCGGCCCGACCGAAATACCAAATGGCGTATTCCGCGGTTGCACACATGTTATCAAACTAATTAGATGTAATCACCAGACACATGGCAACCATCAATTGGAAGGTCACATTGGGTTGGAGACCTATTCATTCCAAAGCCCATCCAAGCACTGTAAAGAGAGAGATGGTCCCAAGAAATAAGGTACTGTTACTCTGCCCAATTTTACCCTGCTTTAGTCAAACTTATATTGACTTGAACAATTGAGTGACCAACTATACTAAACGGAAGAACTAGAAACTAAAGAAATGACCAAAAACATTGTTGTTTGTTAGAGAAAATAATTGGGATTATTCTATTAAAGAGTTTATTCTATTTCTTGGGAAGTGAAGTTGAAGAAAATAGAGGAAAATTTACACATGTTTTTCTCTCAATATTGTAGCACGGGTTCCAAATGTTCTAAAGCACAAGCCTTTTTTATGTAAGTTATTTACTTTGTTCTAATTTAATTATTATTTTTCGGGTAAATAAACCTTTTTTTGGCTTTTCATATATTAGGAATTAAAAAAAATGGGAACTTCAAGCTGCTGTTAAAATAGTAAGAAATTAACTTGATATATATTTAGATGAGCTAACACTAGATCTTAATTTTACGGAATATATAGATGCTTTTTAGTGATGGAAGAGTAATAGTCAATGCTTTTTGAATTTTTCATCGATGGCCTGAGACTTGAATCTGCATTTAGTAGTATCAATGATTCTTAATTCTTAGTAATCATGTAAGTCATCTTTTGTAAAAAAAAAGTGAAAATAATTATTTGTATTTCCAATAAGAAGCATGATTTTAATCTAATTAACTTTTTTCACTTTTGATAAATAATTTTTTATATTCTGAACTCTTTTTAAAATTTTATGTGATATTGAAGATGATGATAAAGATCGAAAAAGTAAAAAGGACTTATTCTAAGGATATATCTAATAATGATGAAATAGAACATGACTAATGACTTAAATTTCAATAATAGGTTTATGATTATTTTTATTATGTTAAGTCGTTGAATCTTTTAATATTATTTTGATTTATGTTGAGATGCTAAGCAGAAAAAACAAACCCTTCCTCGGTTTTGAAAATTAAGGCATCAAAATGAAATTTGAACTAATAAAGTGGCCAAATTAAATTAATGAAAAATTAAAGATTATAATTTTATACATAGGTTTTTATTTGAGACTTCGAGTGTCATTTTAATCTGCGGTCCACACTTTTAATAATTCAATTCATCTACCAAGTCACGTGTCACTCAGAGGACAAAGAAAAAAAAACAGTGACCAATAATATCATGTAATTTTATTACAAATCAATGGGTAGTTTTATTGAATAACTATTTTGTCTTTTACCATATAAAGTGCTCCCAACAATTCTATTTCCCCCTTAGAAAAAAGAATTTGACCATGAAAGGTTCAGACTTTAGATAAATGTTTTAAAATCAGAATAATAATAGAACATTGTTCAAAATGTAATGAAAAGTAAGTGTGAAATTTATACAAAGCTTCGGTGTAACATTTTTAAAATAATTATGGAAAAGTAAGTGCAAAAATAGGAAAAAAAACATAAAGTGTTTGCATAACTTTTTCAATGATGGTGGTGTAACTTACTTTACTAAAAGTAAAAATAAAATATTGGTTTTATAACCTTGTAATCTCAATAATATAAATAACTAAATTATACTAACTAATACAGTTAAAACCACTGCATTGTTTTAGCACTAGCTATTTTTAGAGTGCTTTTTAGTAAGTTGAAAAAGAAAAACATTATAAATTACTCTTAGTTTTGCGTTCTAAACCATTTTTAAGACTTGTGAACACAATATTAATTTTATAGATGACTTTTTTCTTCTTTTGTTGATTTATTTTAGTATTAAAATTATTTTTCATAGATAAACTCGAGTAACTCTATCTTTCTAGATTTAAAACGACGTTTACTTGATTTTTCATGTCAATTGAATATAATATTTAGTGTGTCTTGTCACATTTTATCAACATTTACTTACAAAAGTCAATATAGAGAATGTATTTGAGTAATGAACTTGTCTTGCTAACACTCTTTTAACAAAATTGTTTGATCAAAGTGAAATCAAACTCAAATTCTCCAAGGGAAATTTTCAACTCAAAAATTATAAATAATAAACAGAGACATAAAAAATATAATTAATCAATTTTTTAAAAAATTAACTATTAATAAAGTGTATATATATCTTAAAATTATATCATTATTATTGAAAATGTATTTTTAATTATTTATATTTCTAAAATAACTTCATTTAAAATGAGTTTCAGAGGCATCACGCGCAATATTTCAACCCACATTTTGTCCAAGACTTTTATAGCATGAGGTCCACTTCACTGACTCTATATCACATTATATTAAAAGCATAAGCACTATTCATGAATAATTTAAAAAATGTACATTAACTATAAAAGAACTCAAAAGAGCAAAAAACAAAAATGGACCATTCATGAATAATTAAAACATATTTAAACTTTGTAAACCTTCAACAAATAATTTCTTTACACTTTTTTTTTGTATATGGGATTAGTGCTTACAAAGATTAAAAAAAAAAGAGTATTTCAATTAATAATGATAGTTTATTTTTAATTGATTTAAAAAAAAATCATGGAATACTTAGAATGAAAAATTATTGCAAAAGTTTATAAATAGAAAACCACGTTATGAGTATCTTTCTTTGTTTCTCTATTATAATAATTAACAATAATAGTAAAATAATTAAATGAATAAAATTATTTATATCGAAAGAAATTATATTACTTTTCTGTATATTTTCATTTTCTTCTCAAATTTATAATAATGATATATATAGTTAAGATCAATGATATACAGACAAAAACATATTCGTTTTATTTATTATCTCAAATTAACTCTTTATGAATATTTTTTTTAAAAAAAAAACAACATCTATTACAATTCATAAGCCCTATATTCACACATAGGATAATGACCCTCTATATGAGTGGTTATTTTCATGTGACAAGTGTCTATTTATAAACCTCTTGCATCCTAGTTAATGTTAAAATGAAAATAAAAAACTCCAAATAAGGAATGTGTTTTTTCTTTCTTTCTTTTCTTACTGGCTGTTATTAAGAATAGAAGTTATGAAATAACACTTAACTACACTGTCTAAACATTTAAAATTTGTATAAAATAAAAATCTATAAAAATCTTTCTTGTTTTATTAATTTATTATTTTTAAATTTGATTTATTTAACTAAGAAGGAAGTCTGTCTAACATGTTAATTAGTACTTCTAATATTTTTTTTTTATATTTTCAAACTAATGTTCAAAAACATTATTATCAAGTTTAATTCTTTAACATGTTCATCAAATACACTATTCTTTTGCTAGCCATATGATGAAATATATTTCAGTATTCTAATAGCTCTATCACGATCATACTTTTTATTTTAGGAAAATATATTTTTTTCTTCATTTTTTTACCACAAAAACATGAATACTATTTCATACAATAAACAAAAGATAAATAGTGTATTTTTGTTGAAAAATATACAAACAATTCCGACCTTACTATTTAGTTTTTTTTTTTTTTTTTCCTTTTTATAGGTTTGAGGGAATATTTTCAAACAAAATGCTAAGTGTTAAAAAATATATAAAAAAACATTAATTTAAAAATTATATTTGATATAATATTGATAGTAACATGGTGTTCTTCTTAGGAAGATTTATGCTTAAAACATTAGGGAAATAATAATTTATTGTAGTAGGATTAGGAAAACATAGTAAATTTATGTTATTACTTTCATTTTGTTTTTACCAAACTTTGAAGTGAAAAAAAAATGTCATTAATTTACATGTTTAATTTCATTTTTGGTGTCAAATACAACTTATCCATATTCTTCTAGTTTGAAACTTAATTTAAATTTTTAATCCGGAATTTTATTCCCCTCTTTCTCCATAATGTTATTATTGTATTTTATAAAATCTGTAATTTTGATCAAATCTTCAGGTTTGCATATGTAATTAGTTAAATCATTTTTAATAATATCCTAAACAAAAATATCAAACTTATAGATAAATTAAAACACAAGAAAAAATTATGAAAAATTGAAAGTTAAACTACATTATAATTTTTCTAAAATGTATAACTGCAAACAAAATGAACAGACCAAAATTGTATATCCAAAATCAAAAATTGCTATTTAGTGTTTTTTTTTATTCTCGCATTATACGTGCCACGAGTTTGATTATTTTTTAATTTATTTTAAAAAAATTATTTTAAAAAAAAAATATATATAAGATGGTTTGTGGTTAGGTTTGGGCGTGAGAGAGCGATGTGGGGCCATAGTTTTAGTTAGTTATGTTTATTGACACACAATTCATACCAAAGTTTTGTGTTGTAGTAGTTGCCAACCACAACCCAACACTCTCCACCACATAACTTTCAACCATTTATCTCTTTCTCTCACAAATTTTTTCATATGTTATGTCCCACCATATTACTTATTAATAATTCAAACCTTAAATATAAACTATATATATAATACATATATTAAATAAAATATATGTATAAGCATTCAAAACATTGGAAGAAACCTTCTTATAGAAACCAGTACAATCTAGTTTTCTAATTGAAGGTTAAAATGAAAAAAATAATTTAAACAGTTAATTTTTTATTATATTATTTGAGAAATATAACTATGTAATAGTACTATAACTTAATTATTAAAAAATTTCAACTGCTAATAGTCCTCTTGATTTATTCACCAGTTAAAAACATTTAAGCAGTCAAATTAAGACTTAAAAAGTGTGTACATGATTAAATGTGTTTTTTACTATTCCTAATACCATTATATCACCTTAATTTTTTTTAAATACATCCAAATTCATTAACTTCTGATAGTTATACAATTAAAATAGATCAAAATAAAATCATGCAACAATTATCCCCATTTTAAAATTTAATTAAAACAAAAAGGCTAGATTTAAAATAATTATCAGAATATAATTTTAATCTCTCGCATAAACACAATGCATGTATTGGGATTTTAGTTAACTTATCATCACACTTTTATCCATTCCAGATAAAAAAATATATATATTGTTCAACTTTAAAAAAATTAGTTAATTGGATTACCACATCATTAAAAACAATAAAGATTTGGATGATAGGTTAACTGTGAAACAAAACCGAAAATTAAATCTGTGAACAAATAGTTTTTAGATTGAAGGGCCAGAATAAAACCATTAAAATTTAAAATTGTTTGCAAATTAAAAGGGACCAACGTACAATTAAGCCTTAATAATGTAATAATAAGTATAAAATATTTTACAAGCTTGTAGTAAAAAACCAGTTTTACATTATTTCCTGAAATTCTTACATATATTTGTTTATATAGGTGTTTGCTTATGTGCCTTTCAAGTTGAGAAGGCTTCGGTTTCATTTGATAAATATTTTAAAAATTAAAAAGAATTTTCGTCTAGAATTAAAAAAAAAATGTTGGAATTTCTCAAAAATATAACTGATTTACTTAGCTACATACCCTGATTGCAAAAAATTTGCAGGCAAGAGAGGAGATATATCCGTTAATTATCTTCCTAAATTACTACAAAGTTATATTAAGTTTTGTCCCTAAACTCTCTGCATAAGAAAGAGTTATTAAAATCTCATTAAATGTGACTAATCACAACTTCTGAAGATTAATCCTTCAGATTCAGAGAATGAATAATACCAATTAGGATTTGAAGGTGCTTCACTATTGAAATTAATCCATAAAAGTTAAAATATTATGCACATGTGACAATACAGGTAATATTTTAAAACGTTGTTACAAAGAATATAAATAATAATAAAATATATAAACTAACTTTTTTTTTCTTGTTTAGAAGGTAAAATTAAATATTTCTGACATAATATACCTAACTGTCAAAATTGGCTATCTAAAAATCTATTAATAATCTAACTACAATAATTCTTATGGTAACTAACTTTATATATTCCTAACCTCAAATGATGGAGGTATAATTTAACTCATTCAATTTAGTAATCAATTGTAATAAGAATCAATACCTTTTTGGAAAACTATAAGTTCAACGTTTAAAATTACCCTTTGTCATATCTTTCATATATTACTTAACTATCGAATTGTTTATATGAAAGTGTATGTTACCTAACCATTGAATTGTTTATACAAAAGTATAATGATCATGTTACTGCAATTTAATTCACATGGCAATTAACTTTACATAAAATATTTACATCAAATTGATCATGTAATAATTGACACTTTATCTCAATAATTTTATTCATATAATAATTAACCTATAACAAGGTAGTTTCTTGCATACTTATTATATATATTCATTCGTATGATTTACAATAGTAAAGTTTTGATATCTCTCTCCATGTTCCTATGTTAATGTTAGGTAATTATTTTTACACAACTTCATTCATCAATATTTTTGTCACTTCCAAACCACACATTTATTCATCAACTCTTCACAAAATACACAAAGATGTCAATAATTATCATTATCTTTTTTCATCACATAATAGAAGTCCTATACAATTCCCAATTTCAAAATATTAAATCATTTATACTAAATATTACTTACAATTTGTTAACTTTTGATCCAAAATTGTTTATATTCATATAATAGTTGTTGAGTCCAAATATAACATCTAAAATTATATTAATCTGCCAAGTTGAATTTTATCTTATTTGAAAATTAATATAATTATTTACAACTTTCTTTTAGTTAGATACAAAATCATTCTTAAACGATATTATAATTTAAAAGTGAAATACATTTTGTTGTGTCTCCCACATAAATTTGTTTTTAGTCACACCCAAGTGTTAATACAAACTTTAACATTACTGAGTTTCTTACATCTACGTGGAATAAGTCACAATGTCGTGGTAAAGTATTATGCAAATTTGAATTCTCTTATAATTCTATAAGAAAGCTTTTATAAATTTCTATAAACGAGTTTCTCACACCTATATATACTCAATCATACTCTCTATAAAAAATTTTCTAATTATGAAAACCAAACCAATGCTTAACATTAAAATAAAATACACTATATCAATATTATAATGTATCAAAATCCTAACATAAAATCATTTCTAAAGTTCAATATCAATTTTAAAACTTCATTTCTATCCATGTTTCATCGAAGAGGAAACATTAAAAAGTGAAGAAACTTTCTCTAACCAAGATGAGATACAAAAGGAAGGAAGAAGAGAACCTTATAGAAATGGAGAGGTAGGAGAATGAGAGAGTGAAAAAGAGTAGGAGAAGAAAGTACTTTTTGTTTTTGTTTTAGAAAAATCTAATTATTTCATTGAATTGCTATATGCACCCTTGCACTCGTAATCTCACTATTTTTATTTTATTTTACTTTTATTGCAGCCCAAACCTTGGGACCTAATTGTTTTTACTATATATAACACTCCAAAATCGCTATCTTCACCCCTCAATTAATATATCTTTATCTTCCAATACAAATTCTAAACCTAATCCATAAATATTATATATATACATATACACACAGTTTAAATACACAAACAAATTAAATAAATTTTAAAGATATATTAATTAAGATAATGCAGAAACAAAAAAGGCAGAAACAAGATAATATATTATGTAGACTAAAAACTGAGTATGCAATTTATTAAAACCAAAAATAATTGACTATTTTAATGTAATCTTTCTCTCTCATTTTACCAGTAAATTGCTATGATGGTTTTCACATATTTTTTTTTTTAAATATTTTTCTATATTTAATCCTTTTTAACCATTTATCTTCTCTTATTTTCATTTTCTTATTTGGCAGTGAAGAAGAAATACAATGATATAAACACAACGTAAGAATGCTGTTTGTCCTGTTCTTGTGTGATTGTCCTGAAAAAAAAAAAATAGTTCATTTTCTTATGTGTCTTAGTCTATATTTTGATTTTTTTTTTCATTTTGAATGTATTATACAGTAATTATATTATTCTTAAAACAAGTTACGAAATGATCGATAAAATTATCAAAACTTTATCTTTTAAGGAAAAAAATATAAAATAGATGTAAAATTTATTAAATATCAAAATATATTTGTTCCAGGATAATAGAGACCAACCTTACTTTTTTTTTTTCTGGAAACTCGAAAGCACAAAAGTTAAAAAAAAAAGAAGATAAAAATAAATATATTTTATTTACTTCAATTTTTGTGGTGCACACTCGTTACATTGGAATATTCTGTGTCTTACCTTTGCAGCAGTAGAGTAACACAATCACAGTACAAACAAGGTAATCTTACTTTTGATTTCTGTCATCTGATTATCGTTGGAGGATCTGATTTCTGTCATCTGATTATCATAGGAAGGGAAATTCAACCAAAGTTTTTGTCTTTTTTATAATTCTGATTAGTATTATTCTGTAATTTCTGCATCAACTCAAGGGGTGCAAATGGCTTCCATTGTTGCAAGCTTGTTGCCACCATTGCTGCTCCCTGCTGGAAATTCACACCCAGCAACCTTCCCAACTTTCCCTGTTTCTCTTCTTTCAGGTAACCCTTTTCTTTCAATGCTGAGATTTTTGCTCCCATTGGCACCACAAGGGTTTATCTTCCTTAAAGCTTTTTAATTTTTCAAGCATACTTGGTTTAAGTCAAAGGGAAATCACTGAGAAGCTGAACTGGGAAGTTCAGTTTCAAAGATAGAATTTTTATTGTGCAGGAGGTATTCATAAAGGAGAAATAGTCAGGTTTAAAGGTTTTCCTCTGCATAGTTTTTGTGGTCAATTGTATCATTGCCAAGGTTGAACTGTAAAATCACCTGCATGTATTTGGAATTGGCAATTGTCTGCCTCTAGAAATTAAAATTTAACGGGAAATCTCAGTGCAAGTGATTTTTTGGCATGATTATGCACTCTGGCACTATGTAAAATCCATGAGATTTTGGTATTAGGTTCTATCCTGTTAGGTCATTTGTGCATAATGTATGTTACTTGTGTACTTTTCATACATAAAGAGGTCAATTTTGATCTACATTGGCTTACTGTTGTGTGAAAAAAGTTGCTGACTATTGATTCCATATAACTTCTGCTGATTTGTGTTAGAAGTGTTTGTATCACTTATGTATCAGATTCTTAATTTTCATTCTGATGACATCACAGGGAGAAGGAGTAATGTTTCTTTTGTTGTGAAGGCTTCTGGGGAAAGTTCTGAATCTTCAACTTCCCTTACTGTTTTTAAGTCCATTCAGAATGTTGTGAGTTACTCCTCTCACTCTCATCCATCTTGTGCCTCTTTCAAAGTGACACAGAAGGTACCATATTCCTAAGTTCCTGTTTACTGATTTCAAAACAGTGGGATCAACCTGAGGATCGACTGGGACTTTTTGGGTTGGGATTTGCAGCTGTAGCAGCGTTTTGGGCATCAACAAATTTGGTTGCAGTAAGATTTGCCTCTTTCACTGTTTTGGAATGGATACATGATTGAAATTTTTTGGATATGATGTACCGATATTGTATTAGATATTTCATGTATCTGACATAGGATACAGTAGTTTGCTACTGGATACAGTTAAAATTTGATAAAGCATAATGAATATATAATTCTCTCCATTACTAAAATCAAAATAAAAGTTATAGATCATTGTCAACTTATTTGCTTATTCCTTAAAGGTAAGAGCAGTGAGATTTCAATCTTATTCTCTTCTCGAGAATCATCCTTATAGAGGATATTTTCTATTTTTGGTTCACCAAGAGACAATGTTTCTATATTTCTATCTTATGTACACTTTTATGTTCCATATCTTGTTGTATTAGATTTTCATAGCATATTTTAAGGGTTTGGATACTTCATTGATATGCATTGGTAAAATATCCAAAAGTATCTATTTTGAGTTGATCAGTATTGATATGTGATGCATGTGCAAGTGCTTCATATAACATGGGCTGATATGGCCACTGCTAGAAAAAATTGATCTGATGGTAGAAGAACAAATCCATTCGGGTTATAACAGTTTGATCCATGAATTTTATTCATTAAGGATTTGAAAAGCTCTTTCAAGTGAAAATTGCTTCACAATGACATTCCTTATTCCTTTTCTGATTTGGCTATTGAACCTGTATGTACATATTTTTTACCATGAAAAACAAGTCTATGTGAACTTTATCCAAAGCCTTGCACCCTACTGATTTTGTTTTGTCATTTTTGTATGCAGGCCATTGACAAATTGCCACTTTTCCCAACTATATTTGAATTAATTGGTATATTTTACTCTGTGGTAAGTGCTGTGCTGCAGCATTGACGTGTGTTTCAATCATGTCAGTTATTTAAATTTGGCAAGTAATTTTGAACTTTTCCTTTTTATTTCAGTGGTTTGCTTATCGCTATCTCATATTCAAGCCTGACAGGTAAGCATTTTGGTCCCCTTTATTCTGATTTTCATCATTACTTTGCTTAATATTAAGCTTACATTTATAGTAAAAGGCCTTTTAACCACTAGATTGATTAATACTACCATAAAATGTTGATAATTAACTACATAATGAAGAGATTAATCTCACATAGTGAAGTTTTTCCTTTTACAAAGTAAACCATTCACTGGTTCCTTTTTCAAGAGAAATACTAGTGAAAAGGTTTACCTTCTAGAGCACTCAGTTTGGAAGCAACTTCACTTGAATTTATCTTATTACAGGGAAGAGCTTTTTCAAATCTTGAGCAAGACAGCAACAGATATCTTGGGCCAGTAAGATGTGTGTGCTACCAAAATGCTATGCTAGACTGGGAGAAAAGCTGGTTAAGGAAGGGGTGGGGAAAGAGGGCTTTGACTGTCATCACTCCTATCGTAAATGTCAGTGCAAAGATTATTCATATGGTTTAAGATCACTACATTACGTCAATGAATTAACGCTCACTTTTTTTTGTGTTGGGTTAGCTTCTTTGTATATAATTTTAATGAAGTTCCCTTGAGCATAAAACTACAAGAGTAAAACTAGCCTAAATAATGCCGAGCAAATAACTTCTCACTTAGAAAAGTCTGAACAAATGAAAAAAGATTATCCAACGAGTGGTTTGCGGTTTGAACGAGTATAATTTAATTCTTGTATCGAAAGTTTTTTTAACGGAGATTTCACGCAAGTGTGTCCCGTATAAATGTGTAAACAGCGGTACAAGTGGGGAGTTTGTGAGGTACTCGTGTTTGGGGGAGTGTATTAACGTGGAAGGAACTCTCACTTGAGAGAGATTTTTGTTAAGTATTCAAGTGTGAGTTTAAGTCACACATTGAATATAAATGAGAAAGTTAAGTATTATATAAGAAAGAAGATTCATAAACCCAATGTTTTAAGGTTTTGGGTTGAAGGTGATGTCATTCCCTTATGTGAGTTTGACTCAGTTCTCATTCTTATGAGATCTTTCCAGTATTGTCTTCTCGGATTACCCAACAAAATGAAAAAAGAATTCTTCAATTTAGCATGCAGCAATCAAGAGGCAAAGAACATGTTAAAAATAATTTTGAAATCGCCATTTTTTTTTGTGAAATCGTCATTTTTTTAACATGTATCAACTTTTAACCTTTGTGATCTTCTTCACGCTTCAAATTTCTTCTATCACGAAGTTGTCAAACGATGAATTACGCGATCAGAGATGGGGACGAGGTGCTTGCAGCCAATTGAAAAGGGCTATTGCCAATTTGCCAACTCCCACCACCATGTGTTCATAACTTCAGCAAAAAGGAAAGAAAATCGTTTGGTTATTTATTTAAATAATGCCATCATCCACCTCAGTGGGTTGGTTAAGGAGTGTGTGCTTTGGCCTTTGCCTAACAAAAACATTTGTTTAATACACACCTTGATCATGTCAAACTTGTTTTTTTTAGCCTTTTTAAAAATTCATTTGTTTGTCTCATAAATGCTTATGTAGTTTTTGTAAAGATAAAACAATAGTAGCTTGAGATATTTACATTTTTTTAATGACTAATTACGAAAACAATGTGTGAAATACGCATTTGAATGAAATAAAACAGCATTACAAATTATGTTTGATTAAAAAGTAATACTAAATCCTCAAATTTAGTGCTGAAAAAGAAGGAAAAGAAAAAAGTTCAAAAATTTAAAAAATAAACTTAATTTTTATGTTTTGAAATGTTTATTTTTATTTTTCTTCGATCAAACAAAGAAAAAGATTTTTATCTGCAATATTTTTTTCTTTCTCTACATTGTTTGTTCTGCCGCAAAACTCGCACTGAATATTGTTACAAGCAAATGCAAATGAAATCGTAGCCAAATTTGGAGTCTTCTTCTACTTCTTCGCAAGCACATGATATCAGAAACAGACACCAGAACTGTAGAATCTGCCACGTGTCCAAAAAGTTTTTCTTCTTCTTTCTTTTTTGTATCACGCTTAACTTGTATCTGCTTCATCGTGCATATGCGTATACGTAGACATGTGTGTGCGAAATCTATGGAGGGTTTATTCTTTTGACCAAGACTGCTTCACCAACTGACACGTGCCATTGTCCTCAACTGCCATCATCACACTTCACTCTTTCTTTTCTCGTTCATTTGCATCGATCTCTCTGCATTTCTAACGCCATTCCAAATTCTTCATCTCGCACCAAGAGGTACCCACCTTTCAATTTTCTCTCTCGCTTTGCATTTATTGTTTTTCCTGTGTTGGGTACCATTGCATTTGGGAAAGTTTAGTTTTTTCTGTGTTGGGGTGGTCAGTTAGAGAAGCGGGCCTTCTTCATTTTTTTGTGATTTTCTTCAAATAAATAAAACCCCTTTTGAACAAACAAAACTGATAAGGGTGAGATTTGGTGATGTGCATGGAAAAAATGGTAGAAGTGACATCATGTGATTGAAAATGAAGTTCTGGGAGTGTCAGATCGGAGAATTTTTTGCAATCCTATTGTTGAGATTGGTGCGGTGTTGTGCTTGATGTTGTTGCCAATGCCTTGTGCTGCAATGCAATTGCTGATGTTGTTGTTGTGATGATGCAATAGTGTGTCAGAAGGTACTCTGGCGAATTTTGGAGAAGTTATCGATCGTTTTGCCATGCGGGGAAGGCAGCGTGTAGCATCCAAGGATCACATACTTGGCCAGGATAAAGATGAAAATTTAGGTACTTTTTTTTTTTTTCTTCATGTATATGCTTTTCTTTTTAGAGATTATGCATTGATAGGGTATTTTACACTGTCAAATCACTGTCCGTGATAATTTTGAAAGTTATGTTAATGATGATTTGTGGTTGGTTGATGGTGTAAAACTATTTTAGATTGCAAGTGTTTAGCGATTAAGCTCTTGTTTTTATTACTAATACAGTGAAACTAAGGTCTTGCTCGCGTACTGTTTTCTAAATTTTGTTTGTCTTCTATTGAACATTTGAAAGTGTTGACTATTCTTTTGTTTTCTAGAAGTTTTTCTCGAAAGAGCTTAAACATATCACTTTAAGAAAAAAATAAGACAATATGAGAGAAAATCTCTCAACTTATAGATTTGGGATGGGAAGTTTATCAATTTCTAAAACAAGAAAGTTAGTAGGAAATCAATCATGCATTAAGTAGTTGCATTTTATAATTTAAAAAAAGTAGAATTCTTGAGTTCGTATTTGAGTGATTTCACGACCATGGTTCAAGTGGAGTTGGATTCAGGTCCCTCAACAAGTCATGAATTCAAACTTTGAGGATGAAGAAAACTTGCTTTGGAGGAGAGACCCCAGAATAGGTTGTATTTCCGCAAAACTAGTAGATACTTTACACCATTGTCGTGGTAATCCAAAAGAGATATAAAATATACTACAAATTGGATATAGCAGCGAAGACTGAACTCAAGTTTCAGGCAAAAATAGAAACGACTACTTCAAATCAGTTCAGCCATAGTATCTTCATTACATATTGCATAATCATGTGTGTTTTTCTGTGCTTTTCTTGAATCTTGCAGATGAATAGACATACATTTTTCTGAAAGGGAAGTGAGGGGTATATACAGTTGATGAGTATTGATTCATGTAGCATATTGGGTACATTTTAACAGCCCATTTCATGCACGAACTTGTGATATTTGGTTTGACATCGAGAGAAAAAATATGCATGTATATATACACACGGATAACACCGCAAAACATGGTCAACAATGCCTTGTATAATTAAGAACAAAAAATTCAACCTATGTAGCACGGATACCGACACGGACATGGATATTTCGACACGTGTAATCTTCAAAATATAGGACAAAGAAATACAGATCTATATATTATATCACTATGAATTATATCAATTGATAATCAAGATTTATGTATTCGAAAATCATCTATAAACAAGGTTAGCCAAATATAACAAGAATTGAATCTAATTCTCTATCTAAAATCCAAATATATAATCTAAATATTCCTCATTATATATAGAGGATTTGTTTCTTATTTCTATGATCATAATAGAAACTTATAAATACGTTTACGAGTTTTTAGAAAATAATTGTATTAGTCCCTTTTAAAATTGTGTTGGTTCTGTGTCCGATACGTGTCTGACACGGGACATGCCATTTAAGAGTTGTGTCCGAGCTTCATAGAAGTCAACTATCAATGAGCTTATGAGTAATTCAAATTCTTGTTTTTTCTATAGGGAGAGAGAATGACAAAGTGTTTAATGTTTTTTTGGTAATGTTTTATATCCCAATTGGAGAAATTGGTTTGTATGTAACAATATCTCTAATGCCAAAATCTTAACAGAAGTCTTAAATTTAAGCTCCTGGCCTTGTAAGATAATACCCATTGGAGTTGGTTGATGTGTCATGATGGGGTTCTTAGAATTAAGAACCAGGTCTGAAATAAGACTAGGTCTGTATTATATTTAATTAAAAAATTAATTAGTATTTTAAGTTTTCAAAAAGTGAAGTGCAAAAATATTTATAAATATGTGGATTGCTTATGATATCCACATTTAAGATGAAATAAATTTCTTCGCAAGTTGCTTATTAGAACTTCCATTGAAGATGCTATAATGGTATCACTGACAGAAGAATTTCGTTCCTCATAGCTTCAGTGCGTGTACAGAATGCCAAACCATGTTGGTGGCGCTCTTTTCGGCATGTACTTGTGGCTTCTCTTTCTTCCTTCTTGTATGGATACCATATAGGGTATGTTCTTTTACACCAAAGCTTGATTCACATTCATTTTTCTTGTATGTATGAAATATCTGATTGTTTTATTGCTATTGCCAATGCAGAGTAGTGAATGAAACATTAGAGAGCATTTCTATAGATCTTGGATTTAGTGGGAATACAATGGCAGAAGGTAGTTCATCTTAATTTGATGACAAACATTAATGCCTTTATCATGTTTGACATCTAAATATTTATGTAATTCCTTTTATTTTTATTTTGATGAAGGTCTTGTAGTAAGTGTATGTTTAGGAGGTGCTTTTATTGGATCTCTGTTCAGTGGATGGATTGCAGATGGTGTTGGGCGAAGAAGAAGTTTCCAGTTGTGTGCTTTACCTATGATAATCGGGGCTGGGATGAGGTATCAGCTGCATAAGTTAAATTAATTTCTATTTCATTAGTTGTGTCTCCCTGCCTTCTTGTGCAATAAAATTTGCATATTATTGGTACTAATGGTGTACAAAAGCTATATTGTTCATTATGGTATATAAATAACTACGGTTTCTTAGTCAAAAGGCTAAATTTCTTCTATCTGGTTTCATATTTTTGAGTTTTTGGACTTCCTTTTTCGTTCCTTTGTGGGAACTGGCAAATGTTAACAAATTTGAAAAGCCTTGTTTCTTCAGTGAAAAAATGGTCTAATCAATTTTCTTTTATGATCACTGATAAATTACTTACGATTCACAACTTTTGCAGTGCAACAGCAAAAACTCTGTGGGGCATGCTTCTGGGAAGGTTATTTGTTGGTACTGGAATGGGACTTGGCCCACCTGTTGCAGCTCTATATGTGGCTGAGGTATATTAGATGATATCAGCAATTCTGTTTCTCTACAGTTTGAGATCATTATATTTTTCAGTAGGGGTATTTTCTTCTTAACTTAATTCCACTTGCATATATAGGTCTCACCTCCAGCTGTTCGAGGTGCTTTTGGAGCCTTAACCCAAATTGCAACATGTCTTGGACTCATGGGCTCTTTCTTTATTGGAATCCCAGCAAAGGATATAGTTGGTTGGTATGGAAAGTTAAATAGGCTTGGTGAAATTTGTGAACATATGCTTATTGTAGCCCTATAGGGCAATTCAATTTCAATTACTTTTCTTGCACAAATTTTTTGAAAGGTTGTATTTTATGCGGAAATTATGTGCTCAGGTGGCGAATTTGTTTCTGGGTAGCTGTCATTCCTGCTGCAATGCTTGCCCTTTTTATGGAAATCTGTGCAGAGAGTCCTCATTGGCTTTTCAAGGTTATATAATCGCCATGTGTTTAAAACTATCAAGAACTTTCAATTGCTAAGACTAATTTTCATGACATAATAATGTATTTGCTTTCAACTATTTTGAATCATTTTTGGGAGGTCAAATTTCTTGATTATAATTTTTTTTTTATCCCAACCATGGCTTATGGATATTTAATTATTAATTTGATCTCTGATGATATATAAAGTTTAATGTTTCACTTGTATACTTAAGAGGTTGAGAGGTAATAAAAAGCTAGAAACTATCATGTCTTATAGTTTCTAATTTATATTTCTTTTACTTTTTGTTTAACTTGGTTCAGATAGGAAGAACCACTGAAGCTGAAGCTGAATTTGAGAAGCTCTTGGGAGGAGTACATGTGAAACCTGCAATGACTGAACTGTCAAAGTCTGAGAGAGGTGATTCATCTGATACAGTAACACTTTCAGATTTAATCTGTGGCCGCCATTTCAGAGGTACATAACTACACATCTTAATATTTTATTTTTATGAAACAGTAGTGTATCTTTTAGAGGGCTGCTTAATCATATCATAATTTCTAAAATCATTTGTTTTGCAATAGTATATAGTTGTTTTGTGTCTTTTCTATAGTTGCTAAATCACTCAATGCGTTTTGCAGTGATGTTCATTGGATCTACGCTTTTTGCGTTGCAGCAGTTATCTGGCATAAATGCTGTTTTTTATTTCTCCTCAACTGTCTTTGAAAGTTTTGGTGTACCATCTGATATTGCAAACACATGTGTAGGAGTCTGCAATTTACTGGGTATTGTTTGGCTTATCTCCATTATTTTTTTTATTTGTTGATTTGCAATTGTTGTTTAATCCTCTCAACCTTCTCGTGTAATACCTCTTCAGGGTCCGTTATTGCAATGATTCTGATGGATAAACTTGGAAGGAAATTGCTTCTCCTGGGTAGCTTTCTGGGCATGGTAGGAAAGAAAAATGAAAGTTGTTCCTTTGTTGAATGAATCTCTTTTAAACTTGAATATTACTTGAACACAATTTCTTAAGACACGCGATTTTAGAAAATTTAAACTAAATTGTTGTCATCTACATAATTACTTTAATTGTTAATTTATTGGATTCCACGTGAATTAACTTCCACCAGAATTAGGAAGGCACCATAATCATTTGGCTTCCCAATATATGCAAGAGGATAGTTTCTCTATCATGATTTCGGGGCTGAAATGTGGCACCATGAAGTTAGGAATTAAGATTGAGTCTATATTTACATAGCTAATAAAAGAAAGACAAAGATACTAGCTTAGTTAGAATAATCAGGAAAAATACACTCATAAAATTTGTATCAACAGCAACCATCCAGATTAAGACTTGATTAATTAACCAGAATCTCCTGTAGTTTTCGTTGAAAATTGACAATCCGACCAAAATTGTGTGCTCAATACATAGCCAATTGCTTTCAATTCATAAGTCACTTGCTTGTTTTCCCCTTTTAGCAAGCTCACCAAGAGTATGACTTCATTTTTGCACTCTCCTAACTTGAGTTTTCCTACAATAATTACTGAAGAAATCTAAGCTATTCTATGATGCAGTTTAGAAGTTAGATTTCTTTCCAATTATTACTGTTTCTACTAATTTTTTTAAGCTACGTGATGAGAATTATATAATCTGATCTTTACCTATTTTCTTGTTTAGGCCTTAACAATGGGTCTACAAGCCATTGGTGCAAGTTCTTTTGCATCAGGATTTGGAGCAATGTATCTATCTGTCGGTGGCATGTTACTGTGAGTGTTCAGAAATTCAACTTGTATTTGTTGTGCACACCCCTTGCATTCAGCCAATGTTTTTCTGAAATTCATAACCTGTGCCTTTAGTTTGTCACTATCAGGTGCACAAGTAAATATATATATTAACAATTGGTTAACATAGATTTCAATCTCATTTTATCCACAAAATCACAGGTCAATGAATCTAATGCAACTTTTTGAATATTAACTATCAAAAGTTTGCATAGTTTATTTCGAAATGGACTTCTGCATTGATTGTTGGACACCTTATGAATCGGAAAAGATACATACATTCCTTTGTTTGACTGTCAAACTACTGAACAAGTTATAAATCTCTATGAATTTGAGAGTTCATGTTTCATGATATATGTTGCTAAATGTGAAATGGACAACACAGGTTTGTGCTTTCATTTGCTTTTGGCGCTGGTCCAGTTCCTTGTCTTGTCATGTCTGAAATGCTACCCGGCAACATTAGAGCAAAGGCAATGGCCATTTGCCTGGGTGTGCATTGGGTAATTTTCTTCTCAAGTGTTCTTATATTTCATCTTAACTTTCTCTAGTATTTAACTTGTTTTGAACTTTTGGCCTACTTATGAACTTGAAATCTAGAAATGTGTAATCTTTAGCCCATGTTCTCTAAGATTGTAACATTTCTTTGAACAGGTGATAAACTTCTTCGTCGGTCTATTTTTTTTGCGCTTGCTGGAGCTAATTGGGGCTCAACTCCTGTATAGTATTTTTGGTTCATGTTGTTTGATAGCAGTGGTTTTTGTGAAGAAATATATTCTGGAAACAAAAGGGAAGTCACTTCAAGAAATTGAAATTGCACTTCTTGCTCAAGAAGCAAGCTAAACAAACTAAAGTGGTCTCATGGACAAGGTATAGGCATATTTTTATTTGTTGAATTAGTTGTAGAAACATTTCTAGTGTAAAAGTTAAAACAAACATTTTATTGTTTCTTAGAAGGACTTGTAATGAAACTTGGCCAAACAGGTCTAAGTGTGTGCTACACTTGACAAAATAGTTGCTTAATTCACTATATAATTCAAATAATTTAAATTGTTTTTTGGGCAGTGTTAATCTACTTATGATTCTTTATCTCACTGATTTGCAGGAAAATTTGTGCTTTGGTTGCATGGGGTCAAGTTTTTGAGCCTTTGATCATCTCATGCTATATATGAGTCTGTGTTCTGGTGCTCACTAAAAGGCATATGTAAATTTTAGAGTTATTTTTTCAGACAAATGGTGAACACATTACAGTTGATAGTTTTGGGACGATGTAATTGCTAATTACATAATTGATATCACAGTTTTACTTTCATATGAACATGATATGATAAAAGTAAATCAAACTGATGAATTTTTATTACAGTGAGAAGCTAGTTCTTATTCAGAAACACCCGTTTCTTCACCCAGATGAAATAGGGGTTCATTTTAAACGTATATACCTTTTATTCTATTGTTTATTACAAGATGTGATATAATTTAAGACAAAGAACTGAAATTTTGGAATACAAAATTATGAGCAATTGAGGTGAGTTTTGAATGAAAAAAAAAAAAATCTCGACATAAAAGGTAAATTTAAAAATGATTAATTATTTGATGGTTAGAATATAAAAGTAAATACGAAATAATAATAATAATAATAATAAAAAGAAAATTCACTAGAAAAAGTTAGTATTTACTCACAACTATTGGTTTAAATTTAAAATATAAGAGTTGATTTTTTTTAGTTAATATATGAATAAAATATCTATGACAAAGTGTGGATTTAAAATATTTCTAAAACTTGCATTTAAAAAAATGAAATTTTGAAATTTATTTAATACTTTTTATACATTAAAATAACAAGTTAAAAGAGTTGCTTTTAAAGAGTTATGTGTGTTAGTTTGAAAGAGTTGTGTGTGTCATAAATTTGAGAGGTTGGTATGGTACATTTATTGAGCATGTATCATAAATTAGTTTGAAAGATACATATGAGAAACAGTTATTATTACACCATATGGGGAATTTAGTTTTAAATGATACTATATGAGATTCTACTTCAACACCAACCACTGAAATCATAGCATGTGGCACCATATAAACCATGTTTCTTTAGAGGTTCACCAAAAAAGGAAAAGGAAAGTGAAGAGCTTATTCAACCCTTCCATGGCCACCCATCACCTTGCATTGATTCCTATGCTATGATATTGTCACTTTCACTTCATTTCATATATGCCATCACAAATTCAAAGTTTTTCCATATAACATCTCAATGCAACTTGTTGCTTGGACTTACATGAATCAATATATCTATCTATCTTCACACTTTCAATTAGTTATACTAATCATTCATGAGTTTTAATGTATAGTTTCATATGAATATTATATGCACATATATGTTATTGAGTTGGTATGGTTTTTCTACATTATGCAATATATTTATCATTGTGGTTGGGGTAGGTTGAAAACATTGATCCTAGATTGAATTTTTGGGATTAATGTTGTTGATTGAGATCATTACATAAAGATACTATTCTAAAACTTTAAATTAGTGATAATATATATTCTTTTATGTGAATAGTATGTTATTGATTTTCTTATTGAAATAATTGTTATAACTTTACTTCATTTGGTTCATTGAATGTTGCACCTTGACTTTACTTGTAAACTAATAATAATTTATTTGCAAAATTATATTAATGATTTTATTGTAAAAGACACTTTATTTTCATGTAAAAATTGTTTGAATAAAACAAGATTGAGTTTTATATCTTTATCTGCTCTTTTATTGTGACTGCGATGACTTTTTTGTTCCATCTTTCTCGTTTTCTCTTTCCCTTTCGTTTTTCTTATAGAAAAATGATGAACAATGAGTTGACAATAGTTTGAAAACAATTAGCAAGACAAAATTGACAATAAAAATATAATAAATAAAGGTTGAGGAAAAGTTTCCTTTGTTCTCTAACAATAATATTGATATAAAATTCTATTCATGTTTTTCATTAGTTTTATGACGAAAATAATTAAAACGAACTATTTTAAAAACTTAAAAAAAAAACTTAAATGTGTTTTTTAAAAGTTATGAGACTGAATTGAAAATAAAAAAAAGTTAAATAACAAAAAGAGAGCGAGAATATAAAGTAAAAAGAAAACAGATATTGTTTGATGTCAATACAATAAAAAAAAAATCGTGGTTCATAAAAAAAAGAAGCAAAGAAAGAATATAAATTAGAAAAAGAAAGAGAGGGTGTTTTTTTTTTTTTTTTTTTTTTTTTTTTATA
>Ga0123340_1000662_pt1 | contig 24646 bp, 13 predicted proteins | sample SirMexnodulemix_FD_89961 | JGI IMG/M metagenome (GOLD analysis project Ga0123340, IMG submission 89961) | Root nodule microbial communities of legume samples collected from Mexico - Siratro Mexico nodule mix | ecosystem: Host-associated > Plants > Roots > Nodule | place: Mexico: Nepantla...
CTAAATACTCAACGTAAATTATTTTTTTCTTGTTCATGATGAAGTTAATAATAAATCCTTTTTTTCTAATGATCTGTCTAGTGAGAGGAGAGAAAGATAGCGGATGAAAATTTTAAATAAGTGATAAAAGAAAGTTAAAAATAATAGAAAAGAAGAAAAAATGTAAAATTTCATAATTTTTTTCCATTTTTCTACTACCAACTTAAATATATGATTATTATTTTTCCTCTCTTTCCTTTTACCAAACAAATCATAAACATTTCTTTATAGTAATTGAAAAAAGTGATTTTTGTTTTAAAATAATTGTGACTCAGTTTCACAAACACTTGTCAAAGGTATAGAAATCAAAAGACAAAGGCAAAAAAACAAATGCGAAAAACTTGTTACCTTTACAATCCGAAAATCTTGATTTGCATGAAATAAATAAATAAAATCAATATAATATCAGAACCGCACGTGCACTTCCTATGTGACAACTTTCACAGTTTAACTGCCACTTTTATTATTCTATTTTTCCAATTTCAGAAATTCACTCACATAATTTTCTGTAGCAATTCCCACCTTCATAATAATAATAATAATAATAATAATAATAATTCATTGACCCTATTCTATTTTTTAATTTTAATTTCCATTTTATTTTTTTTGTTTTCCCCTTCAGGGATAAATCTCTCGGTTTTCTCAACTGGTTTCTTCTAATGTTTCAATAGGGTTTCGAATTTTTCTGTGTTTCCCTCTGAGATTCTCTCTGCTTTGGTTTTCTCAGATTTTTTTTTTGCCAAATTCGCGGCTCTCCCAGGTTGAATTTGGTAGGTTTTTTCAATTTAGGGTTAGGGTTTTGTGAATGCTAGTCAATGGTTTGTTGCGTGCAAATTTAATTGGGAGTGCTTTTATTTCCTTACCCGCTTCAGTTTCGTCGTTGGTTCTGTTGCAGAGAGAAATGGGCACTTTCCCCTTTTGATTTTCCCGTAGAATCAAGTATCAAAATCTGAGCTTTTTTTTTTGTTCTCCCGCTGGTTTTTTGATTTGGGGTGGATTTTTTTGTTCTTTCTATTTTGGGCATCCTAGTACATTGAATTGGCGCGGCATTCACTCGAATTTGCAACGTGAGAGCTGGAGAAGCTGCGATGAAGTGGGTATTTTCAAAGTAGCATTCAATTCGAGGTCGAATTTTCAGTCCGAGCATGGATTCTGCAAGGGATGCGGGTGGTGTGGCAGGGACAGTGCTAATTCCCATGCGTTTTGTGTGGCCATATGGAGGAAGGAGTGTGTTTCTCTGCGGTTCTTTCACACGGTGCATATTTTGATGATTGTTGCATGGACATCTTAATTTTTTGCTTAGAATGTTATGGTTTAGCCTTGCTTATCTCTCCTTTTATTCCTAATTTTATCTGAAAGGTGGTCTGAGCTTCTACCGATGTCGCCAGTGGAAGGTTGTCCAACAGTGTTTCAAGTTATTTATAATTTGCCACCCGGTTACCATCAGGTCAGTTTATGGTTGTGTTACCAGCTTAATGGTGCGTGTGTTGCGTTTTATGTTCTGTGGATTTGATAATTTGTATTGGCAATTAGTTAAAGAGATGTCTTGGTGGGAAAGCATTCCTTTCGCTTGTGAGGGTATGTCACTGACTGTACTCTATATCACTCCCATGTAACCAAATTATAAAATTCATGGAAGTGTAATAGGACATGGCGCTTGAGGTTTTTTGCAAAGGTTTAGAATGCTAGGTTCTGTTTCATAATAATTATTTAAATTTCTTTGAATGTTATTAGGTGTTGTCAATATTCTTATATGAGCTTGAGGTGTGATGTGTGCTCAAATTTGGCATTTCAAGTAGCTGATTATGATAAGCACTGGAGGATTTGAAAAGATGTTATTTTGAGGAAAATGTTTGACCATAATTCATGGTGGTTGGATACTTATTATGAAATTATGTGAATGCAGTACAAGTTTTTTGTTGATGGAGAATGGCAGCATGATGAACATCAACCTTACGGACCAGGAGAATATGGGATGGTCAACACTGTCTTCTTGCCAACTGATTCCAATTACATGCCTGTTTTGAATCCAGATGTTGCACCTGGAAATAGCATGGATGTGGATAATGAGGCTTTTCGCCGAGTGGTGAGAGTTAGTCGTAGCCTGACATTTGTGTTTGTTTTTATTGACTGGACTGCTTTATGCATTGAAAATTGAATTTCAAAACATAGGATCAATCAATACTTAATTCTATGAACTGACTGGATTCTAGAGAGTGTTTTGTAACTCATTTTGAAGTCAAGGTCTTTAGTGATGTAGGCCTATTGAGTCTTCTCTCGGGAATGAAATTAAATAAAATCGTCCGGAGTCCTTATTTGTTATAACTCAAGCCTGGTAACATACAATATCTTGTTGCCCATGATGTTCTGATGCCTCTCATATTGCGATTTCTGATCATGTTTGAAATTGTATCTATGAAAGAGGAAGAAATAGAGGCATTACATCAATCATTCATAAATAGAAGAAGTTCTGTTTTCTCTAAATTAAAGATTATATGCCTATCAACTGCTGTAGTTACCATAAATAAATACAGCATATTGTATTCTGTTTTTCACCAGTATCTTATTTATTTGCACAAGACATGTAATTGTTCAGAGTTCAGACTTTAAGTATATTATGCTGTTCACTTGAAAAACAGGTCCGGGTGACCGATGGTACATTCAGTGAGGTACTGCCAAGAATATCAGATGCTGATGTACAAATCTCCCGTCAGCGTATTTCTGCATTTCTGTCTTCCCACACTGCTTATGAATTACTTCCCGAGTCAGGCAAGGTTTGGAAGTTTTTACCTTGACCCTTTATTTTGGACGTTACGAATTGACTACATTGCAAACCTCAAATTTGTATTATAAAATTACTAAGTTAGTGACTCGTGGCCACAGGTTGTTGCTTTGGATGTTGATCTACCAGTGAAACAGGCATTTCATATACTGCATGAGCAGGTAAATATTTATCTTTTTCAGATGAATTGAAAGTTTCCAGGGTCCTTTTAGCCTATACTAAGTAATTTTGCTAAACGCGTGTGTTACATACCTTTACACTGATAACTAGGTGAGAATGAAATCATGCATTTTGAATTATTCTATGGAATTTGACCAGTTATTTTAGAATCTTTGCTTTGACAATTTTAAGTTTTTTCCTTATTCCTTCATATGCATTAGTTTTCTTAGGTTTAGTGTGAATTGCTGATAGAAATTTGCATATGCAATTTTTCTGATCTGGATAACTTACAGGGAATTTTCATGGCTCCTCTTTGGGACTTCTGCAAGGGGCAATTTGTTGGTGTTCTTAGTGCTTTGGATTTTATTTTAATTTTAAGAGAGGTATTGATTTTATATTTTATTTTAATTTAATTAGAGATATCATATGTTTAGGATCATATTTATTGTATTGGCAAGTTTTTCAATGCTGCAATGCTTTGTGTGGTGATGTTTTGTGATGCTGTGAAGAAAGGCTATTATGTCTGCTTGTTATGACAAGTTACCAAACAGTCTACTTGTATGACTGAACATGTGGCTTGTGCAATAAACTTCTTGCCAGTGATATATAAATTGATTGATTCTGCATATTTGCGTAACCAGCTCCGACTTGTTGCTATAACTATTTCTTTTTAAAATTATTTCATGTTGATTATGGATAATATGAATTGGTGTGTAAAATGCTACTTCAAAAATTGAAATATTCTGTTGTGTCATTTCTAACATTTTATTTGCGTAACGACAATACTCAGTGACTAAGTTTTTAACTCTTAAAAGATGTTGATGTTAGCATTTATTTAGGAGTATAATATGAGAATCAATTTCAAGATTTCGAAGTATGATTTAACTGCTCATTGGAATTGCATAGTTTTGAGACTATTTTGTCTTTGTTGCTTTAGTATACATTGTTTATCCTTTGAGTTATACAAAGGAAACAATATACAACTTTTACAACTTGTTTATTCATGACCTTTTTCATCAAAAAGAATTTGAATGCAGATCTTCATCTGAAAAGAAGATATGTATCTCAATCCTATCTTCAAATAAAGCAAATCATAAGATTTGTTCTGTTCATGTGAGGGACTACAACAGTATTGAGCTTTTGCAATAGTTCCATTTGTATCATCGTGATATCCACTGCTAATCTGTTACTCACTACGTCCCTTTTGTTGTTTAATTTAAATAAGCTCCATGAGGTTCATATTAAGCAATCACGTTGTCAAAATAGTTCTCCACCAACAAATTTATAATTATTCTCTATACATTTTCAAAGAAAATTAGCTTCTGTTTTTTTGATAGAAACATATTTTTAATTTGACAGAAGGGAAATAAGTAAAAGTAATTATGATTTGGGCAGGAGCAAACTAAGTGTGCAAAGTCAAAGATGGAAAATTTTAATATTTAGCTGAACACCGGAGAGAGGATTTACAAGCAAACATATCATAGGAAGCCGGAGTCTGAGCTCCACTGTCAGAATTATTGTATAGAATTTTTTTTTTCTTATGTTGCTGCAATTGCGGTGACCTGAAACAAGGATGCTTATTAAGCTATCATTTGGACCACTCTTTTTTTGAGCTTCTCTTAATTATAAAATGTGAAGCTGGGCCAAACACATTTCCAGAGAAGCTCCAATAAGAAAAAGTAGTTCTTTTCATTGAAGAAAAAGCTATAAACAGAGCTTTTGCAAAAACTAATAGGAGGAGCTTCTTCTTTTATTGAGAAGAAAGGACAAACAAAGGCCAGTGCTGCCTAAGTATCCTAATTTGAGGGTGCTTTTAAATTATCATGAGAGTGAACTTACTCTCTTTTGCTACATGTGACCATTTCCCCCCATATTAACTGGTTTCTTTATATCAGATCATGAAGGCCTGGTTTTATCATGGGAAGAAAGAGTTACCTAGAGCATTTTTTATTTTTATTTTTATGTTTCTTGTCAGAGGAATCCATGTCTAGTAAACCTGATACAAAATTTATATTTTTTTATGTTAAACGTCGAAGGAGAAGGTCTGATCCATGGTATTGAATTTTTTCCAAACACACTCTTAACGATACAATGTAATCATTTTTCATTTTTCAGCATTATTCGTAAGAAGAAAAATTTGTTTGATATCAGTGGAATATATAGCTTTGGTTCTTTTGCTACTATTGTGCATAACTTATTATTCTTAAATTTTTGCACAGATACCCTAAAGTTTGTGTGTGCATAGCTTGTTGAAACTTTTATTTCCTATTTTCAGCTGGGGAATCATGGGTCCAATCTGACAGAAGAGGAGCTTGAAACACATTCCATATCAGCTTGGAAAGAAGGAAAGTCTTATCTAAATAGGCAGAACAATGGACATGGAGCTGTGTTTTCCAGACGTTTTATCCATGTATGTTTTTTATGATTGTAGTATGCATAACTCTCATTTTTTATTGCATATCATGTTTGTAAAATCTATAACAATTAATAAAGAGGATTAGTTGCGATAACTTTTTTTTGTTCACATTTTCTTACCGTTGTTATCCTTTGTATGGTCTTACCATCTTACTCTTATCTTCATTAACCAACCTTTTTGTTTTTATAATTTGCAAGAAACTACCCACAATTATTGTTTTTATTTTGATAATTATTATAATAATTGAAATTTTTAATTGTATTTATTGTTTTTAATTATCGTAAAAAAATATAGACACATGCGCGATAGCGTCTGTGTTTCCACTGGTATATAAAGATCATGGTGTATAATGAGCAGTTTGAGTTACTTACTGGTGTGTATTTTTTGTTAATTCTATCTGAGTAAAAGGCTGATGTGTTAAATGTAGATTAGTGTTTGAAATAAGCCTAAGAGGAAATTAAGGCACATTGATAACATAGTTGATAAATGATGGTTATGACACCACCATAATGGAATAGTGAGGTGCATTTTATGCTCACCACCATTTGCCTCCTGCCTTGCGCTGCTTTCTATTTTTTTTTTCTGTGGTTGCCATTGCCCTGGCAACATAGTGGTATACAGCGATCGTGGCAGAAATGGACTGTTTTTACAGAACACTTTTTAAAGAGTTTCAAATAGGAGTTGTAGAATCTTTCTTCACTCTTCGCTCTCTCCTAGACCTATTGAGACTCATTACCTTCTACCACCTTGTGATGATTATGAACCTGGTGACTCAAACCCTGGTGATCAGAACTTCCATAAACCCTGTCTGAGTTAAATATCTTATTACATTTTTTTTTTTTTTGTCAACATCTTTTCTTTTGTCCCTTTTTTCTGTTTTTATAATAGTATTTCATGCGGTCCAAACTTCACTGTATTGTTTATAAACTTATTAGGGCATAAAATATTGAAGTGTTATCATGACTATGACTATTTACTGTCCATCTCGTTTTCATTTGCTGTTATTTCAGGTTGAGAAGAAAGTAGCCTGTGTCTACTTACATTTGATCTTTACTTGTAACAAAAGACGAATAAATACTGTTGCTCCTTCATTATTCTTGTTTATCTTTTGTTCATTTTTAGTTTTGATTAATTAGGTTAAATTCAGTCTGTTTTGAGTAGGTAGTGTCCTTGACAGTCAAGGCATACAATGGAACATAAGACAAGGATCTTGAATTTAAATTTCTAGGGATGGAGTTGCCTTTGTAACCTTCCTGAAAACCTAATCTTGGCCTAGACTTGTATGGTTTCCATCATGAAACGATTCAGTGGTTTTAGTAATTATCATTGTATGCTTTAATTAAAGGCACTTGTCTATTGCATTGCACCACTGTAGTTCTATTAGTTCAATATGTTTGACATTCTTATGTATTATTCTATTGTGGTGCAGTCAGGGCCATATGACAATCTGAAAGATATTGCTGTGAAAATCCTCCAAAAGGAGGTTTCAACTGTTCCTATTATCCACTTTTCTTCTGAATGTGCTTCATTTCCGCAGTTACTACACCTTGCTTCACTTTCAGGAATACTTAAATGTAAGCTTTGTTGAAAGGTTTCTTTAACAATGTAGTTAGGTATGATCCTTACCAAATTGATTTTTCAGGCATTTGTAGGTATTTTAGGCACTGCTCCAGTTCCTTGCCTGTACTTCAATTTCCAATCTGTGCAATACCTGTGGGCACGTGGGTACCCAAAATTGGAGAATCAAATCGGCGGCCACTAGCAATGTTGAGACCAACCGCTTCTCTTGCTTCAGCCCTAAATTTATTAGTTCAAGGTGTGAACTTTTTGTCTGACCTTGAACATAGTGTATCAAAAAGAAAAGCAACAGAGAGAAAGAATGAAGATATTGGTATCCTATTATACTTTTGAGGTATTAGGCTGATGAAAGAGAGCATTGTCTCCCACTATGAGACAAATTTTGATGTATGACTAATCATCAAAAGAAAACATGAATTTTATGGGGTGATATCATTTTTTTATGCAAGCATTAAAATGCAAAAGAAACATTTTGTTTGAGAAAAAGCTCAATTTTAGTTACATTAATTCTCGCCCTTTGCTTTTGCAGCCCAAGTAAGCTCAATACCTATAGTTGATGATAATGACTCATTACTGGATATATATTGTCGGAGGTCTGTTGTGTTTTATATCCTTCTTATTGTTACACTTCATGATGCCTTGTTTGATATACTAGGACTCGGTCTATGGTTCAAACATTACTTCTCCTAGCATTTCGATCAATACATGGTTTGTGTAATCTAACTTTTCCACCCCATCCTTCTTTATTGGCAGTGACATAACGGCTTTGGCGAAGAACAGAGCATATACACATATTAATCTTGATGAAATGACTGTTCATCAGGCAAGTTCTTTTTCAATTTGCATACCTATAAACAGCAAACAATCTATGTTTTGAAAATTAAAAAATAACATATGTTCTGATTTCATCTTTTCCTCATTAATTTAGTTAGGATGTTTATTGAGCCTACTGGCCTAGCGATGGATGATGATCTTAAGAATTTGTAGATTTATTTAGCTCCCTTTCTCTAATTATTTTTCTTTTAAAAAATCTGTTTACTTGACATCATATAGCACAAGGTGAACAAGAAGGCTTTGATTTAGGGGTTTGGTCTTGTTGAAATATATAATTTCCTTTATTCTTAAGGTAGTGTAGCCTCATATGATGAATAACATTTGAACATATGTTTATTTTTCTTGAGTATTTGCTGCTGAGTAGATCCAGTGGATGATACTCAGTAAGCTTGATGAATAAATAGTTTCTTAAGTAAAATCTAGTATGATACGGAATTTGATTATTTTTTTCCTTCAAACATTAAGGTCAAGAAGGCTTTGATTTAGGTGTCTGGTCTTGGTGAAATATGCAATTGCCTTTATTCTTAAAATAATGTAGCCTCATTTCTTGAATAACATTTGATTATATGTTTATTTTTCTTGACTATTTGCTGTTGAGTAGGTACAGTGGATGACATCAATAAACATTGATGACTAAACAGATTCTTAACTAATGCTAAGGAAACTGTGTAATTTGATATTTTGTTTTTTTTTTTTTAAATATTAATGTTGATGCCAATTTCAGGCTTTCTACTTTTTGATGTCAAAAGTCAGTGTGCATTATATATGGGAAAAGATTCACTTACGCTGAGGGCAAGTCTTGCAAATTACTTAATAACTAATTCTGTAATATAAATTTCATAAATCCAACCATTGAATTTAGATAAATTGAACATTTTTGTATGTATATAATCTTATAATCAACATTGACTTATATTTTAAAATTATATTATGTTAAAATAAAGTTGATTGATGAAGTATCAAAAACCAAATTAAATATCTTCTAAATTATATGAAATTTTGTAGAATTAACGAGAATTCTCTATCCAGCAGTTCGATTAAAGAAATTCAATGTCTATGAATAGTAAATTTGATGGAATAAGTTAGACAAGCCACCCTCTTGGAATAACTAAATTCCTCCACCCAACATCCCTGTATTATCTATTTTGTCAAATGATCTAATTTCGACAGAAGCCAGTCTATTTGTTAATACTGCTCATGTTATTTATCTGTATTAATATAAATGTTTCCTGAAGGCTATTCCTGTTATTTAGATATTTTTAATTGCCACATTTTTAAGACGAGGGTTGGAATTTTGTGGCTGCTCAGATTGGTTGCATTTGATAGCTTATTGTTGTAACTTAGTTGCACTACTGCACAAGGGCCAATATTTGTCAGATTTTGTCTTGGATGTTAATTGTGATTTCTTTTTCCATTTTAAAAAAAAATAGATTCTATTTTAATTGAAAATACAAATGTTAGCATCCCTGTCTGCCCATTTTCTAAGCTAAGGTTGCATACTTTATCTATTGATATGAAGGCATTTTAGTGTTTTACTTGTGACCTTATTATCTTTTGCATGCCTTTTTGTCCAGGCTTTGCAGTTGGGCCAGGACGCATATAGTCCCTATGAGCTTAGAAGTCAAAGATGTCAGATGTGTTTGCAGTCTGATTCTCTGCATAAAGTGATGGAACGCTTGGCAAATCCAGGTGGTCTTGTTTTCCCTTTCTGATGTAGCATGTCTTTCAGTATCATTTTCTACACAATTATGTGATTGGTTGACTATTAATTCAAAGGTTACCTTTTTAATTTTCTTTTGGTAATTCCGGGTTAGCTTTCAGTTCCTATCAAGCTTCTTTTGTATATTCTAAGCTTGGTAAAATGTAATATCTTATTTTGTAGACATGTAACCCCAAATTTCATAGAATATGGAGGACAGAAAATTATTTTACTTGACATTTGTGTATTTCCTACAGTTATGTTGTTTCTGGGGGTACCTTGGGTTAGCTCTCTTTCCTCCGGCAACTATCTGGTGGTTTTCCTCTGCCATACTGAAAATGATAGTTTTCTGTATCCCTAATCATTATATAGATTATTACTTAGCATTTAACATATTGTCCCAAGCTTAGAAGGATGTAGCATATTGCACTTAGCAGTTCACATATTCTGATGGCACCCACAAGGAATGTTCACCAAAACTAAATTCAGACACTAGTGGCCTGACAAAAACTGAAAGGAAATTGACTAGAAGAATCTTATTTAAAATAGTTAGTTGCTTAATGCTGTAATAAGACTTTTCTGATTTTTTTCATGGCATAAGCTTTCTTGAATTTTATTAATAGGGTTGGCTACCAAGTGGATGAAATGTAAACGTAAAAAATGAAGTGTTGTATCCATTTTATTGCCTAAATTTCATAGTATATGCTATTTCTCGAGATTTTGTTGATAGAATTGCATACCAGATGTCAATATAAACGATTGTGTCCAAGTTACAACTATGTGCGACATTCATTTTGTTTGTTTTTGTTTAAGTTGATATGGAAGTTAAGTTTTAATTTACCAGATATACACATTGATTTCATTTTGGAGATTGTCCTTCTGAATGTTTTAATGGTGTTGAATGCCGGAGTCAGGTGTGAGGCGGCTTGTGATTGTGGAAGCTGGCAGCAAGCGTGTAGAAGGCATTGTTTCATTGAGCGACATATTCAAGTTCTTCCTTGGTGGTTAGTTTGGATTGGTGAATGGAGAAGTGAAAGGTTATGTGTAGTGCTTATGACATACAATTAGCCGCCATGACTTGTCCAGCCATTGAAAGTGCTTTCTACACGGTGATTTTATCTCATTTCATTGTAATACAATTGGATTGGCCTCTTGCTTTATTGCCTCTTTTTAAGATTTTAGGCTGAGAAAGAGGCCTGTAAATTCAGAGTATTTGATTGCCCCAAATTTATTCATCTCTCCCCATTCGTATTATCTTCAAATGTATTGTGCTCCTGACAATAGATACCAGCAAGGTGGGGGAGCACAACTTCTGTAATCATTCCATGCTGTGAAGATATCAAGTTTGAAGAAAAAAAATGAGGATGAAGATTGAGATACTGTTGTTTTATATTTGTTGATTAATAATCCTTGCTTTGGCTTTGATTGTTTACCTTACTTAAAAATAACTTTAGCCTAAGTAGCTTATCATTAAGGGACCTTTGCATATGAAGTTGTATCATTAGAGGGGCTGATGTCAACAAAAACCTATAAGCAACAATTGTTTGTACTAGTTTATCTAATAGTAGGACATATATGTCTGAGCAACTCTATTTGGTTGCATGGGGTGGTGGTAAATGTAATCATATTCTAAGGGTATTTATTACATTGGCCAAAATTACACATTCCAAAGCTAGTCTTTTGCATATCAAAATTCCACTTTCACATGGAGTAAGGATGAGTTTAAAAGGGCACTCTGACAGAAGATATTTAAAATTATACGATAAAAATCTAAATGAATTTATTTTTACTTTTGCCTAAACATAATGACAGTCAAATTAAATTCTGCAATGTAAAAAAATCTGGAATACAAAAAGTTACTTAAATATATTGCCATAAGTGATGGATTCATTTATGGTTGTGATGATATACACGTTAGGTAAAGATTGGGAGAGAATTAGCTGTAGGAAGTGGTAATGACTAGTTCCAAGGCATCAATAGTTTTTAAATTGTTGAAAAGAACATAATGATGAAGCTAGTACAAGCATAACTTGTTTTGATATATGTATGTATAGGATGATTTAGATAAGAAGGAAGTTTTCATTTATGAGAGTGCAAACGTATTTAATTGATACTTTTTAAAATGGAGATCACTTGATACCTAGAAAAATAATATTAATTAATGTGAAATTCAATTGTGAATATCTTGTGATTATGAGAAAACTAACTCTTTAATAATTAAGAATATACTAGTTACGTAAATTTCTTATTATTGTATTTTCTATGTTATATTATTTAATATTTATAAATTGAATGATTAATACTGTTTTGATATATATATAATGATTTCATATTATTTAGAAATTGAGATGAGAAATCATTTACATATATTTTCCTATCTTAACTTATTAATATGTGTTTTATAAATAAAATCGTGATAAAATTTTAAATTCTAAAATGAACAATATATGATCTAGATAACTGTTAAAATTATTAATTTTATATAGTTAATAATTGTTATGTACTTAATCCAAAAGTTTATTTATATAATTCTTCAGCAGGCTTCTCTCCCTCTCCTCTTGTTTCCGATATTAAAAATTTTGATCATTTGAAGCATTAAATTTAAAGAAGTATTTCAAAGAACCTCACCATGCTTTTTAAAAAGTACCCAGCTTCCGCTGCGTAATATACATTTATTTATTGATACACTATTGATACTTAAACGTGTGAGGTTTGCCAATTTAATCCTTAAAAAAATAAAAAAATAATTTAATCTATCAATATTTCAAATTAGTCCTTTGTATTATAATTAATAATAAAATAAGTTTCAATCTTTGAAATGGTATTTTAATAGTCAACTAATCACGTAGGTCGTAATTGCATAATTTTTTCTACATTCAAATACTAAAATAAAGCAGTCAATCAAAAAGTAAAATGATAATGATATGGACTATGAAGAAAAATTATCTTTATTAATAGTTATACTTACATATTATAGATATTTTTTAAACTCTTTAAATTTTAAATATTATCTAATCTCAGTCAACTTCCATAGCAAATAATAAAACTTTTGTGTACAGTAAATTAAATTGATTTCAAACTAGAAAGAAGAAAGAGTAACTAGGATTTGAAGATAGACTCCGACAGCAGATTTTTCCCCAAATTGAAATGGTGAAAGATATTGAAACTCTGACAGAAGATGAAAGACGCGCACTTCGTGGTAGCAAATTCGCCCCTCTTCCAAGAACTTCCAGTTCCAAACCCAGGTTCGCCTCTTTTTCTTTTTAGGGTTTTTGTCCCCTTTTAATTTTATACTTAATTGTCAACCCCATGATCAAATTTTTTATTTTGAATCCACAGTTTCAATTCTCGCCCCTTTAATTTTAGTGGGTCTGACGTGAATCTTGGATTGGTGGATTTTTGTGACAGGTTGGCTCATCCCGGTGGACCCTTGGCGACGAATAAAGCAGCGGCATTGGCGAAGTTTCTTGAGAGAAAGCTGAAGGACCCGAATGGATTGGCATCTATTAACCCTGATCTCCTTGAACTGGCTGTAAATAATGCCAAACAAACTGTCCATGCAAGTAACACTTCTAACTCTATCTTTGTGTTTATATACAATCATTTACTCATACATTGTGATGTAGGATAAGTTTGCAGAGTTTTGCAATAATCGCTTTAAAAGTCATATATGATGATTTTTTATTAGTTGACAATGTAGAATTCTTATTACATCTTTTGAAGTTGTACTCCTTTTTGTGTATTAGATCAGTTGTTTATGTTTCATTACTTTGCTGTTTTGACCTTATGAGCAATACCGGTAGACATCACTTGGGCAATCATGATTAATGTTTACACTGTTCTGTGATATTTATTCTTTTCAAATCAAGTACACAGAGGTAAGGTTTCCAGATTAGAGCTACGACTCACATTCTATTTTATTTCACCCTTTTGCAATGTTAGGTATAATCTTTTCTGTTGGATTTTGGTTTCTAGTTTCTTTATCCCATGTCTTTAATTTAATTTATATTATATTCATTAATTGTAATCTTTTATGATTCCCTACAACACTAGGTGGTACTTCCAATTTACAAAGAACTATTCGGCATGTGGACTCCTTTGGTGACTCTGATTCTAAGGTTCTTGCTTCATTAGTGTTAATGGTGTCTGAACAGTTGTTGAGATATCTGCCTTTTTCACTTTCTCAGTTTGTTATCGCTGTTGACAGGATTCTAGCGAAGAAGAACTGAATGAACTATCTGAGGTAAAGGAATGCAAGAGGAAGAAAAAAAAGAAAGAGAAAAAGAAGAAAGAAAAAAACAAAAACAAAAACAAAAAGCGAAAGGTCTCTACTTGTTAATGTGACTGGTTATTTACCTTGAGACTTTTACCATTCACATAATTAGGTTTCTTTTGCTGCAGAATGTTGAGGACCTTGGATGTGCAGTGATGAAAAAGCCTAAACAGAAGTTTAAATTCTGATGTTACTTGTACTAGCAGATATTTGAAATAGAGGATTAGTGCCAAAATATTTTAGTCATGGTTTCTTTCCTCGCCCAAATTTGTTAGTTACAAGTAAATACGGAGCAGTAGATGCAATGTTGTGCCAGGGCTTTTGATTCTATCGATATTCCCAGCAAGCTACAATATAGACTACAAACTTTTTTTTTACTTCATTCTTTCAAGGTGTGCTGCTGGAAGGAATTTGGTTGGAAACAACTCTAATTTCCATAGGCTATGGATGGTGGTGTTATTTAGATCTTCGATGTGATACTCAACTTCAGCAGGGATAAACACTTCCTTTTGGCCACCCGCTGTTTCAATATTTTTGTATTTTCGTCTTTATTTTATCCCTTATTCGTTTTGTTGATACTAATCTCTTTTTACTATTTAATTTAGTTTTGCAAAAAGAATAAACTCTAGTTTTGATCTTAGTTGATCCCACTTTATTTTTGGCTGTTTGCTCACATATACACAACAGTTCTGTCATATATGCCTTGGATACAAGGAGGGTTGTTTATTATGGGATGTGGAAGAAGCATTTTTTGCTTAAAGTATGCAAACAGAGTCTGGTTCAATGACGTAAATGGTTGAAGTAATTCTACAGTCAGGGACTTCTCTGATAGTTCTGAGAGTATATTGGGAAGGTTTGTATGGCAGATAATTATGTGCTTTAGTACCTTGCAATCAGGATTTTTATTAGCAGATATGGATATGATTGCTACTGGATTGTAGTTGAGCTCACTTTTTGTTGTGATAGAAATATCATTAAAAAATCATCTACATGTTGATAAATTGAGATGTGTTGGTTATACGTTGTGTAGAGATTTACAAATTCTGCGTCGTAATCAAAATGAATCTGATCAAAATAAGGGCATCGTATTCTGCATCCCCATATATTGATCCATCAATTATGAACAAGTTTAAATGTACCAACAACGAAATCATGTCACCTTGGTTGAGTTCGTGTTTGATGGAGGTCTTGCAAAGATGGTTCTAACTCTTCAATAACATAGAAAAAGATGATGTATGAAAAAGGGAAAAAGAAGCTAAAATTAAAATGACCTTTGATTAATACCTTTAATTTATAGCAATGCATATAAAAAATGTCATTAGGTCTTTCTTTTTTAAAGACGAAAGCAAAGAGCTTTTCTAAAAGAAAACAAGAAGTGAGATATACTCTGTGGATGGAGTGCAAAAGTGAAAGAAAGTGATGGAACGAAAATTTTGATATTTTGAATTTGGTGAAAGAATGAAAATAATGAGTGAAAGTTTTATATGTACATAAGTTTGGTTAGAAAGATGAAAAAGAGAAAAATTGAATTTCTTATTAAATAACCATTATGCACTTTAATGGAGTCACTTCTTCATGCTTTCAAGTATTCCACAACGAAGACTCGGTTGAGGAGATCCGCTACTTGTTCACGAGTTGAGAAGGAGAGCAATGTAATCGAGTTTCCCTTGACCTGTTCCAAACCAGGCTAAAGAATCCAAGGAAGATTCTACCATTGGAACAGTTATGAAAGCAATGTTTTACAAATTCTCCTGACAGGTAAACTCAATTCACATACTAAATTCATAAATTACTAACGGAATCACTTGGCTAATAATTTAACTTTTTCTTCAAAAATAAATCAACTGTTTCATCCGATATAAATTATACACAAATACACGTAATAAGTTTGTTAAACAATCTCAGTGACATGGTTGATCAACCGAACAATTTTCAAGTCCTAGTTTAAATAGTTTGGTTGTGCCTTTTTTCTTGGATTTTTCATTAAAGCCTGCATTTTAAGAAAATAATAAAGAGTCACCTGTTCTTAAAAGAAACTGATTTTCAAACCAAAAAAAAAAAACTGTTTAAATATCTTAAAGGTGTCTCAATAAATATCCTAATATGCGACAACATGGTAAGCATGTCCAACAGTACAAATTTATTGAGCATGCCCCTTAATGAAAGCAAGGATAATGCCTAGTGTACTGCACAAGTGAATCACAAAGTCGATAGCTTGTCATTTCTTTTATATTGATCACTTGGGCAAAAGAATCACAATTTCCTCCTTTTGTTGGTGTTTTTCTTGTCCTCAAAGTTAACATTGTGATGAAGAGTTGTATCCTCAGCAGGATTTCTTTCCTGTTCTTGTAGTGCTTTTTTGACAAAAAAGTTTAGTTTCCATACTGTGTAGTCGGTCTGCATAAAGTAGTCAAATTGGTTAATAGCACCAAAGCACTTTCTATATAAAACAACTTAGTAGTTAGGACAGAAATAACAAAAGATGAATGAGAACAAACTTTATTAGCTATAGAGTAAGGTTGTAAACCTGATTATCAAGGTCAAGGTTCACTTCTTGATCATTAGGTTTGAAGGTTGGGTCATTCTCAGAAATTATCTGCAATGCCTTGTTGAGATTCTCAAAATTCAGTCTGCTGAAAGACTTCACAAGTTCCAGTTTCTCATGAATAGATATTTTCCTGCAGTATTGCCGACAAAATAACAATGCAAAATACACATAGTCAACACAATGCCACAACATCGACAAACAAATAACATAGCAAACTCAAAGTCATGTATTTCGAGGATCAAGTTATGAAAAACAAATATTTATGGACTAAATAATATACTGGTGTCTGCATTAATCCTTGTGAATAGTGATTTTCTAAAACTAACCAATCCATGCACGGTTAAAAGGGTTAAATTACAATCCAATGTTGAATTGTTGTTCATGAGTGCAACTATTGATGGTAGGTAACAGTTTATATAGCAGGATTTGAGCTTCTTAGGTTACAGTTTTCAAGATGGAGAGGAGAAGATTTCTTTTAATAGATATAGCCTTGTATATATAAAGTTCATATACTAAGAAAAAGATTTCAGAAGGATATAGAACAAGGCTTTCTTCTCTATCCATGATAACAAAGAATGCAGCTTTGGGACAATAGACAGCCAAAAGTAGTACAGAAAACAAAGCTTATACCTCAATGTCACATCATCAGTATAGAACAACTCGTTCAAAAGTAACTTTAAAGCAGAAAGTATCCGAGGGTAAAAGAAATGACTGTGTATTCCATAACAAGGAAACTTATCAAAAGGTACATTCGAAGTTAAAGAATGAAACCCGTCTGACCTGTTTGAAATCTAGTTACCGGAAAACCTATTACACCTTCATGAATATGCACACCACTCTAAACAATGCATATAAAAAGGATTTAACAACTTCAAAAGCAATTAAAAGTTCCTAAAGATACTCTACCCAAATCTGGAAGATTATCAGAACTTGATCACTTTATCTCAATGAAGAATGTCAACTGGTGTATGACCGAAAAACTAATTCAAAAACATTTATTTCCCAAGCAATGAACCACGAAGAACACCCTAATGACTCTCTTAATACAAACAAGGACAAAAACCTTTTAATTCAAGATACCATTTTGAATTCAGTATCCTTCATAGTCTCAAGATTTTAATAACATTTTAACTTCATTGTCAAAGAGAACAGTAAAAACACAGACGACTAATAACATTCATTTATTGCAATTTGAGCTTCATCACCATGTGATAATAAGTACTAAGGGACGACAATATCACGAACCTGCACTTTTCAATAACCATTTCTTTGAGATTCTTTAACTGCACCTCAACCTCGCATAGCTGAAACAAACTCATTAACCATCTGATTTAATTTAAAGTAATGCAATAAATTTACACACAACTCAACAAGAGAATAGTATATCAACCGAAAGGCTTATATCCTTTGCCATATTGGCATAAGTAGCTTCTTGAGCAAGCTGCTTTTCCAACTGCACACGTGCTTCTTCCTTTAATTGTTCACTTTCCTGAAATAATCACATGGAAAGTTATGAATATTTGGTACATATTTCATAGAATGACTAAAAATCACTACTATTTTGTATCTGCAGCCTCCAGAACTATATATATAAGAAAATTCCATTCATCCAAAGAAAAGAAGATATTTCGGAAAAACAGATTACCGCCAGAGCAACTTTAGGCAACAGCTGCAGCCATTTCTTCTCAAATTTTTCCAGCAATATCTTTGCCATAATGTGGATATCATGTTTTTCGTTGTTGTATTTCATTGCATTCTTAAAAATCAACCTGACATCAGAATATATCTCGCGCACGTTCTTATAACCAGAACCATCCTTGGCATTCATTTTCTTTTCTATCGTACTGAAATCCATAGGCTTTTCAATAATCTAGGAGAAGAAAATTAAACAAAATATTTTAATAAAGCATTAACCAAAGAACCCTGTTAAAATAGTATTTTAACAAGTAAAGTTGGCACCAGTAACAGTGATCAAGCAATTATCTACACATTTTTTTCAAAAAGCTAACAAGTATACATGCTTTTAAGTTGAAAATGATAATGATTTCAAAAGTGATTCTGTTGAAAGGGGAATGTCAAAAGAGGATTAAATCTCTATTTGATCCTCTGAAATATTTGCTCTTAATGTTTGGTTGTGCAGTTAATTTCTTTCCCAATATAGCTAGTAAATACTGTATTCTGTATGATTACTCTGTTATTATTTTTGTTTAGCTTATTTTTATTCTTTCACCTGACCCAATTCTTCTCTATAAAAAGGAGGAAACCTACAAAAATTAATCAGTAGTAAGATTGCTATTTTAATTGTATATGTGGATGATGACTGCTTGGAGCTTGCAGATTTGAAGAAGAAGCTTTTCAAAGTTGTTGAAGTAAAGGAACTTGGCCCATTAAAATACTTCCTTGGAATTGAATTTGCAAGATCTAAGGAAGCTATTTTTAAGAATCAGCGAAACTGATGGAAAGGTGGACAAAAGAAGGTATCAACAATTGGTGGAAGAATAATATATCCATCCTACACACCTCTATTGAAGGTTTTCAATTCTCCACTGATAAAGTAATGTGACAAATAATCTGCAAGATCTATAGGACCAAACATGTGGAAGTTGACAAACACTTCATTAGGAAGAAGATAGAAAGGCCATAAATTTGTATTACTTACGTTCTCAGTGTGGAACAAGTTTGGTTGTGTAGTTAAGTTGTTTCCCTGTGTAACTAGTAATTATCGTTTTTGTTTGACTTACTTTTAGGTAATCCAGTATTGTCATATTTTCTTTCCTTATTTCATCTAATGTAATTCTCCTCATCAATAATATTTCATATTTTGAAGTCATAAATAATATATTTATAGCTTTTCTGGCCTAGATATTTACAGTTTAAATCAAGACAAAAGCTTTACAAAGAAAAGAAAAATTACATACATCATGATAGTCATGCAACTCAAGACCTTCAACATCTACAGGCTTCAAGAATGGCCAGGCCCATGTATGCTCAGCTATCTGAGGAGAAAAAACAAATGTATCACTATTGATTTTCTGCAGGAAACTTGATGCAATCAATATAGAAGATTCAACAGGTCATTCGTTTATATAGTCAAGAAGATAAATAATTACTGCTTTGTTATTATTCTCAATGAAAGTAAGATGGTAGTAGATATTCTTTTCAAGAAAATAAATACATCTACATACGATAATTTATTTTTTATTTATGTACAAATAAGCAAATATAGCTTGAAGGTGATAAAATGCAGAAGCAATTGATAATTGGTTGCCGTCAGCTTTAGAAGAATACCAATAGATAATCACTACAACATGTGATGTACTCCAGTTTACTCTTAACAGAAACAACAAAATATATTTTTTAAATATTTTAATTATGATACACTTAACTTAAACCTTAAACTATCAGCACTTAGGAAAAAAATATGTAGAGTATGAAACTAAACAAAGTTATTATAAAATGACCACCACTAGTTTGTTGGTCCCCAGTTTTTAAGAAACATGAAATTTTTATGTTTAGCAATATATTTTTTCTGCACAAATTGCACCAAATAGTGTATGACTACATTTACATACTCTTAAAACTTGGAAATTTAAGTTTTTGAAATATTAATTAGCGACACACATTCTAAGAGAAATACAGTGACAATAAAGCAAAGAAGAAAAGAAATTCAAAAAACAAGTAAACTTGATAACCAAAAGTTTCAGTTGTGAAAGACAAACTACATATATAACATTCTAGAGGTGGAATGTAAAAATATCAAAGTACACTTTTGTACATTAATGACATGAAGAGCAGGTTATGACACGGTCACATGGAGCCTAATAGAGCCACATAGGCAAGATGACAAATATGTGGTCTGAACATAGTAGTAAAGGGAATATATGGGATTTCAATACAGGTCCCATCTGGCTAACAAGCACAACCAATTCATGGCAAAACATTTAATGTTGTCTGTCATTAAAAGCTGACCAAATGCTTCTGATTGATCCATGGTTCAAGTTCAATTCATGTAGGACCAGTAGAAAGTATAATCTTAACCACAATTGAAATCTGAACTAACAAAAATGGTTGCAAGGTATTTGCACTTGCCTGATGAAATATTGCAGAAAATTGTTGCATAACCTCTTGCATTGTGTTTGAAGAATTAGGTTCCTTACTTGATCCACCTTGTTGGTACCTTCTACTGCCAATAACAAGCTTCTCCCGGCCTTTGTCTTTGACATTCTTAACTAGAGGTTTGGTGGAACTGTAGAACTTCTCAACCTCAGCAACTTGTTCTTCAAGCTGTAGACATGCCACAATTTTTTCACTCATTGTCAATTTCAAACTTATACATAAATGCATAACACCAAAATATGTAGACATTATAAATATGATAATCAATCTTGTTGGTATATGCTAAAAGGAACTTACATTAATAAGTCATAGAAATTTATTGAAATACACAAGAGTTTATGAAAATCATAAATATTTTGCTAAGTTCACAAAGATTCTCGGTAAACACTAAATATCCTCCCATAATCCCACCAATTCGGGTATAAAACATGTTAAACAAACCTATTGCAGAAGTGCCAGGACTATTTAGCTTTCAAAGCAAATTTTCAGAATTGAAATCAATTTGTAGGTGACCAAACCCTACTCAAGGATAACAAAATCTGATCCAAAAAAACTTTCAAATATAATTCTTGAGCAAGACAAAGCAAACAAGCTAATACTACCCTCAAAAAAAAAAAATTAGGAAAAAAAGTTACGTCATACATTAAAGGAATTGTGGATCAAATGTTTCAGTGGGTTCATGCAAGGAGTCTTATTTAGTCCAACATGATAAAAAGCATCTCAGTATACCAATACTGTATGGTAGGGGGAAAATATTCATTTGTCTGACACGTGACTAGTACGACAAGACATGTTAGGTCTATACCAGATAACAAATGTTTGAAGTGTGACAAGAAACAGAGGGAAAATAAAACAGTGAATTAACATCAGAAGTCAAGAAATTCGAAAGCGAAATGCAACATCAACCACACGTGCCAGTGATATTCCAAGATTAATTGGTCCTACTTATACTCCAATTGAAAAACAGATAAATGGATTAGAAAATGAGAATTCACCTTTTGAACTTTGTTGAATTTTTCACAGAAAGAATTCCTAAACCGGTTCAAATCCTCCTTAATTGCATCAGGATTTGGATCCATTTCCTCACAATTTTTTTTGGTGTGTTGCTACTTTTCAATCTGAGATTACATAGATATGAATCCCTAAACTTTTTTCCACGTCACATTAACTATGATATTTTCAACCATCAGATTAAATTGACTGATCCAGCCCAGAACAAAGATTGTTTTTAATAACTGACAAGATAACGGGTGATTGAATTGAATCCTTAAATGAATGAAAACGATTTATTAAGGTGGCATCATGTTTCCGAGTTCTCAAAGTCAAATTAACAATTAATAGTGTTATAACGTTAAGAAAATTTTACAACAATTCTCAAATTAACAACTAATAGGGTTATTACGTTACAAAAATTTACAATTCCCCATACTACTGTTTCTAGAGCATGTATCCTTAGAAATATTTGAAATTGTTCAAGTCTCCAATGGTTCCATGTTGGAGTGTCTTAACATTGGTGGGAAGTGTCTTAATATTTGAAATTTTTTTTTTCCAACACAAACTAGGCACTTCAAGACCAACTTTTCAACCTAAACTTTACACAGCCCAAATATCCTATCCTTTTTGTCTTATATTCATACTATATTCTTTTATTACCTACCATCTATGTTATATATTTTCTAACTTGTTTTTAAGTTAAAACAATTTGAAGGTTTACCTAGTAAATGTAGGTAATTGCTTCCTCAGGATACAAACTGCTTGCACTAGATAAATTCTCTTAAAATGTCAAAAATGTTCTTATTATTTTTTATTTTAAAATTTATTTATTATATATTTTTTTTCTTTCTCACATCAAGTCAAACGTTTTTTTAATAAGTGTAATAAAAAAATGTATTAACAAACTAAAAGTTATAAATATCTCATTTTAACAACCCAAAGTTATAAATATCTTACCAAAAAAATATTTTATTTTAAGAAACTTTTAAAAAATAAAATAACCATTAAGATTTAATTAATAAAAAGAAAATTTTATATTATATAGTAAATAATTGTTCATAATTATTTATAAATATCTCATTTTAACAAACTAAAATTGTAAATATCTTAACAATAAAATATCTCATTTTAACAAACTTTTGAAAAATAAAATAATCATTAATATTTAATTCATAAAAACAAAAATTTATATTGTGTAGTAGATAATTATCCATATTTATCGTTATACTTACATATGATAGAGATGTTTCTGAATATGTGAGAAATTTCTGAATATCTAAGAAAGAATAAAAGTTATTTAATATATAAATCTTAAACTAAAAATAGTAAAGACATTATTAATATATTAAAAAATATTTAGTGCAGAAATTATTTGTATCGTATACAATTAAATCAATATTATATATACGCATCCTTAGCTACCATCGTTGTGGGATATTATTAAGTATTTAAATAATACTCATGAAACATGAAATAATATGTAGGCATAAGGTCGTTAGGTACCACCATAAAATAAACATTTATTAAAATATGATTAAATGGGATGCAATTTAAGACAATTAAATCTCTATATTTTTCATATGATATATGTACTCTGAAGGTTTGTTATGTTGAAGTAAGATGTGTTGTTCTTTCTTTTTTAAATAATATATTCTACAAAAATTTTAGTTACTTTTTTAGAATTATGTTAGCGATTGTTGGAAATATTAGTATAATTTAAAGAGTTAATTTTAATCCTACTATTATTGTTACTTCTATGGTTAAAATATATTTTTCCATATGAATGCTTTGTATGTTACTTTTAAAAGTGAATGGGTGAATGTTACTACACTTTATATTTTAATCATATTTATTAGTACTTACTTCTTTATATCTATATATACAACATGCTCAAAGCAACAAAATAAATAAGAAATACAATAACTCTAATAAAAGTTTCCAATCTTTTGTTTTATATTATTTTTTAAAAATATCGATCATAAGATTCAAAAATTCTTTGTTGCACTTAATCTAGCATGTTGATGTATATTGGGAGAGAAGCACATTTTATTTAGTCTGTTTTCTTTTCAGAGACAACGTTCTGCGTATCTCAACCTAATCTCTTTCTAATTTTTACTATAACAATCTTTTATCTTAACATGTATTCTTTTTATTTGTTATATAATTTTTTTATTCATGCGTGTGGCCTTTTATCGTTAAAAGTGTTTTCTTTCAACATATTTATTTAATATGAAATAAATATAAATAGAAACAATATGCAAAAACATAATATTGCATAATAATATTATGTATTCTTTGTTAGTTCTAATTGATATACAAAAGAGTTGTTGCAAATAATGAATTCAAATAGTATTAATTTATATATAGAAGGTTTGTGTATTGAACGTTATATTTAGAAGGTTCTTATGTTTACAAATAATTGTATTAATTATTTAAAAATGACATAAAAAATCTTTACGCACGGTGGTTTAATACCCTTAAACTGATGAGTATTAGACTTTAATAATCTCACTTTTCTTATAATAACAAATATGGGGGTGTTCAAATTTGAACCAATAAAAAGAATAAAAAAGATCTAAATAATCGATAATCAATACAACTAAAAATTTAACTTGATTGCTAGTAAATCTATGACAAAAAAATAAAACACTATGATTAATATTTGAATGAAGTGAAGGAAAAATTGTTCAACTGGTGTGAATATGCATTGTTAGCCTTAGGAAAGAAAAGTGTTATGGTAAAATAAAATATCACTAAAAGGAAACAATATAGAGATAGATGTTATAAATGATACATTATGTAGTATTTATGCCACAATATATAGAATCAAACTGCCTCAGTTCTTATTGTTTGTTGATATCAAAAAAAGAAAAGAAAAGAATGTTACATGTATAACTAAATTATTTAATATTAGACACAATATTGAAAAATAAATAAATATTTATTTATAATATAAAAAATAAAACTATTCATCATGTTATAAGACTAAATGATTAAATTGAAAGATAAGACTGAATAATGTACTAATAAAAAATTCTATAATAAAATCACAAAATTCATCCAAACCAAAATGAAAAAATTGGTTGGATTTAGTTTAAAATTGTTTTATGGTTAAATGTAACTAAGTGAATCAAATCGCATATAATTTTATATTTAATTTGGATATATTTGAAAAAAAAAAAAACAAATCAAACCTCATTGTTATCACC
>Ga0123340_1000663_pt1 | contig 24644 bp, 13 predicted proteins | sample SirMexnodulemix_FD_89961 | JGI IMG/M metagenome (GOLD analysis project Ga0123340, IMG submission 89961) | Root nodule microbial communities of legume samples collected from Mexico - Siratro Mexico nodule mix | ecosystem: Host-associated > Plants > Roots > Nodule | place: Mexico: Nepantla...
ATATAAAATATAACATGTATTTCTTTTCTCTCAATATTTCTTTGACTTTACATATTATTATTTATCCATCTTAATTTAAGAAGAAAAAATAATTAATAAGATTAATTTTAGAAAACAATCTACTAAAATAAATTTGTTAAAAGTTTTAAGTTGTAAACGAAATTTGAATTTCAAAAGAAACTATTAACAAATTATTTGATATATAAAACTATGATTTGAATGACGATCATCCAATTATATTTAAAAAAAATGTTTAGATTCAATCATTTTTTTATAATGTTTACTATTTTTTCACACTTAAAGATAAATATCAATAAAAAATAAAAACTAAAGTTAAATTCCTATTAAATTGAGTAATATGAACATATGATAAAATAATGACTTATCATTTGGTAACTAAGCTATTAAATAAACCGATAAAGTTAACAACTATTTTTTTGTTAGATTCCCGTCGATAGATACAATGTTAATTAATATAATAATTGGAAAACAGAGTAATGTAAAAAAGTATCGTTAACAATATCAATTTCTTAAAATCTAATGCTAATATAATAAAATAAATATCATAAATAGTATAATTGTTAAAATAAATATAATTGGAAAATAATCTTATTAAAAAAAAAAAGTGAAAAACAAATATACTTTTAACTACACAGTCATTATAATCAGGGTAATATTTTTTTGGCTTGTTTGGTAAGTAATTGAATTGGAGTTTTCACTTATTTAAGAAATTACACCGAGAGCTCAAAGATAAAACTATTAATTTCATTATAAATATGCTCTTACGGAAAACTAAATATTTAACACAACTAAATATACGTATTTTTTTTACTAAATTATAAACTTTAACCTAAAAGTAATACAAGACTACAAAAAAAAATGTAATACAGGGCTAAATAGTGGCTCTGTGAAAGTAAGCTTGAGCTTGAATAAGAAAATAGTATCAATCCACCAATAAATTGAACCTCTGATAAGGCTAACTTAGCTTGTAAAATAAAAGAAATAAAAAACTTAATATGATATTTCTAACAAGTGAATTTATATTTTATCTTTATTAAAAATATTTATTTTTTAATCATTAAAACTAATATTTTTAGTTATCATAAAATAAACGAATTTCGGTAATGGTTTTTATAACATATTTTTCCTTTCAACTTCCTCCCTCAAAAAAATTTAAATTATTATATTTTGTCTTTAACTTTCACAACGTGAAATAGTCATTTGTTGAAGACTTAAACAACTAATAAAAATCACATAAAAGTAGGAAAAGAAATTCATATCTTTAAAGCTCACCTATTTATGAAGAATAAAGAACATGTTTGACTCAATAAATCATAATAGTTAGTTCTTAGACGCAAACAAGTCATTCTCAATTAAAAACATTAAAAAGTAAAATTAGTGCATTGGTAAGAAGGGGAATGAACTTTAACACGTGCCACAGTTTACTAATCATATTGGTGTATGTGGGTCTGGTTATTAATTCCTTGAAACTTAACATTAGCTCTAAAAGAATTCACTGAACTTAAACTCTGAGATTGAACTAATAACCATTAAAAATCAAGATATATGTAAGATATGCATTGAACAATTTATAATTCTAAGTCCAAACTTTATGTTCTTAATCATTCATTACATTATGGAGCATTGAATAATGCATAGAATTTATAATTATTGTGTTAATTCACAATGAAAACAACATTAACTATAAAGTTACACATTATGCAAACAATTTCAACTCTTTCCCTGGCTATCATGGAATCTTCTCCGACAGTGAAATGTGAGGCATGCTACACAGTAAATTCACTGTGCATTATGCATTTTGTTTACACGTTAAAACAGAGAATGGTGTGGCAAATGTGTTGGTGAAATTTGATATCTGTTCCCCATAAAAATCTGTGGGATATGTACACGAGAGTGTTCCATGGATTATGAGTCCCCATCTCAATCAAAGTTATGGAATAAGCATAGTCAAATGACACAGTAGTGGTGAACCAATTTATTATTATCCGTTATGAAACAAGATAATAGAATATATTTTTGTTTACATCAGAATGGAATGGACTTTACAATTAATAGGCAAAGGTACTAACACAAGACACTTATCTTATGAATCTTATCATAATAATATAATCCCCTTGATGTAAAAGGAGGACATTCCAAATGGAAATTCATAAATATTCCACGTTGTGTATAAAATTTGGTTCAAGAAGGTTCAAATTGACGGCTTGTGTGGTTTGTGTTAAGGGCAGATATACCAGAAAAATAAACAAGGGAATCCATGCAGTGCAGGGCTAAGTCTAAGAGTTAATTATGCAGAAGAAATGTGAAAATGAAAGGAGAGGGAATGAATGAGAATATGTGAAAAAGCAAGGGGTCTCCAAGTGGAAGAAAGAAGGGAAAAAAAAGGGGTTAATTAATTATATATGCATATCTATACACATAAATTAATACACAAGTTGACGACAGAAAACACATATATATGCGCACTTAGTGTGAAGAAGCCAATGCTCTAAGTGTTCCACACTGAAAAGGTACCCTCCCACCGGACCCATTATAGATACCATTTATCTGAGTGCTCTACCAAAAGAAAAAATAAATTATTTTTATGGACAGAAATTGGAATCTGATTGATGGGTTCAACCTTTAATCATTCCTCTCATTCAGATTAAATGGAAAGTATTAGATTAAAAGAGGAAAGGGGTGAATAGTAAACACCTTGCTTAGCATCTAACTTCACTTCCCTTGCCTTTTAACTGAACACCACTGATATGATAACACAGAATGATATAATAAAAACAGTCATATCGAATTTCGGTGATACGAATGTTGAAAATAACAGTGCTAGATAGATAATCAATACCATGTTGCTAGAGGGAATATATATTCATGTAGGAATCACTTAGCTTTGCAAAGTAATGCACCATTAATTTCACCTTTACATTTACCATCATCCAAAATAAAGTAGTACATAGCTAGACAAGTTTAATGATCTTGGTAAAATCCTCACGTACCTTTTTCCTGTTCTTCATTCTTTTGAATTTATTCTTGCTTCTTCTACTTCGAGGAATGTAAAGTTTTCACTGTGAGGCATCCAACTTTATTATCAACTTCTATTGCATCAGACACATGACAACTGTTCAGCCAAAACTTGCAGGGCAAAGAGAGTTGTCATGGGAATGAGGAATTAAAAGTTTTGAAAAAATTGTTTGATTTTCTTCTCTCTCTCTTTTTTTTTTCCGATGGATGGCTATCACATGCAGAGTAAAGAGGCAAGAGAATATAACGCACTTTTGGTTTCATTTTGGAGGGTTCTTTTACTCACTGCTTGACCATAACTAACACCAAGCACATGGGGGAGACAAAATCATGTCGTTGTCCTCAAAACGTACCAAATGATAATAACAATAATAATAGCATTGTAAACGAAAAAATTTAAATGAAAAACAACCAAAATTCTCATCCATTCATATTCTAAAAAGATGTTAAATTCCATGATTATTTGTAAGCGGTTGAGAAAAATGACAGACTAACCACAGATGTCATGATCCTTAAAAAGATATTTCTTCTCTTTCCCACGTCAATAGGTGATAATGTACCATCTCTTGTGCTTATAATCTTCCTCATACAAATCTTTTAGAGGCTCAGAAATAACTGAATAAGAAATAAAAATCCATGCAGAGAGAAATGTCATTAACTGTAATGTAGTTATAGATTCTAGTCTTCATATGTAAGACATATATGAAGGCAATCAATTGAAATTTCTGATCAATAGTACAGTGGCCTCTGTAATGGTTTTCATGTTTTACCTCTAGAGGGCATATCAGTAATCAGATTCCAGAAAGATAGAGCATATTTCAGGTACGAAGAGGCTTAACCAAAAAAATGTTTACTTTAGAGAAATTAGATATTGGGTTTGGATCTTACTTCAAAAACTTGTTCAGCCTCAAGTTTAAATTAATCTTTAAGAGTTCATGGTCATGCCTCATAACAATGTTGAGTTTGCAAATTAGTTTTTTGAGAAGGGGATATGACAGTATGCAGTATTTCCTAAGAAAAGGAAAGGAGATTGGCAAAAAGATTAGAACTAAGAATGTTAAAAAGACTGCCACAAATGTACAAAGGACTATTCACCATGGTTTAGTGCTTGTTCAACTGAATTTGTTTGTCCATTGTTGAAATGGTGGAAGAGCCATCATGGTCACACTCTATTGTAGCAGTATTCAAATGTTGAGTGCTTTCTATTTTCACATGTTCACAACCTAGTATGCACAGTACAATCATCTTGAACGTGAAAAGAATGGTAGCGTAAAATGAACAAAGCATATCCAACAGATAGCTAAAAATCTCGAGGGTAATATCACAAAGCATTAAAGAGACCCACTTGCTTCAAAACTTATGAGCACGTACATAGTTACGAAACAAAAATACTATCGTTGTCACAACAGGAGGTACAGGCATTTCCTTTTATTTGCATGAATATGATAACAAAAATCCCTCTAATATCACTAGAAATGAAAAAGGTGATGCAGCAACTCTGTATTCATCTTTTTGTTTGCGTGACCGGATTTCTGTTCTTATTTTATTGTTTGTGATTGTGGCTTGAATTTTTACCCACATCACTTCATGGCCTAGTGAAAAATATTGATGTAAAACCCAAAGGGGAAAAAGTATTGAACTTTTGATAGAAGTGGAAACCGGTTTTCCTTGTTGAGTTATGATCTTTTCGTATGCATGTGTTGTTCCTTGGATCAACTAGCTACTGTTGTATAAATGTTGTTTCAATCAGGAGGTTTAGAATTAGAAAACAGTGAAATTAATAAAGGTAGATCGTGAAAAAAAAATGTGTTAGAAATGGAAAAGGCAAGAATGATCTTAAGCAACGGTTCAGAATTTCTAAGTTTTTTGGTGAGCTTGGTCGTGATAGAATAATTTGAGATAAAAAGGTGGGATTCCACCATCCAAGGGTGGCCTATATACGGGCTTGGCACACAGTGCACATCCTAGTCCTTGCTATATATTCATGCCTTGCTCCTAGCTACACATTGGAACATCAAGTTAAAAGCAACATATTAACTTCTCTCAGTTCTCAATCCTCACCACCCCTCACCACTCCCTATCACCACTATTTTCACCAAAACACTGAGAATCCCTTACTTCTCTAGCCATGCCACAGAATTGCATAGCACCAAAACCAGAATACTGTAATAGTCATCACTCTGTGGAAGGACCCCCAGAGATGACTGAACCCCCTAGCTCAACGGTCCTTTCTCATCCCATGCACACCAATGAACAACAACAACCTTTTCCAAAACTCATTATGTACCCTATAACTCTCAAGGTGATATGAGCGCCTATACTACTCATATAACACACTTGCATTGATTCTATGCATACATTGATGATAAATACGCAGTTGCTAATCTCTTGTGTGTTGGTTTGCAGTTTGAGGAACTGGTGTACAAAGTTAAACTAGAGCAGAAAGGAGGATGCTGGGGCAGTACATGGACTTGCAAGGAGAAGACCATACTGAACGGAATCACTGGTGTGGTGTGTCCAGGAGAAATACTAGCTATGTTGGGGCCATCAGGGAGTGGCAAAACCACACTTCTCACAGCACTTGGAGGCCGGCTCAGCGGCAAACTATCTGGTAAGATCACGTACAACGGCCAACCTTTCTCTGGTACCATGAAGAGAAGAACAGGTTTTGTGGCTCAGGATGATGTGCTATACCCTCACCTAACTGTCACTGAAACTCTAGTGTTCACTGCACTTTTAAGGCTGCCCAACAGCTTGACCAGAGATGAAAAAGTTCAGCATGTAGAGAGAGTGATCACTGAGCTAGGACTGACTCGTTGCAGGAGCAGCATGATAGGTGGCCCACTTTTTAGAGGAATATCAGGTGGAGAGAAGAAAAGAGTGAGCATAGGCCAAGAAATGCTCATCAACCCAAGCCTCCTGTTGCTGGATGAGCCTACTTCAGGCTTGGATTCCACCACAGCACAAAGAATCCTCAACACAATCAAGCGCCTCGCTAGTGGGGGTAGAACTGTTATCACCACTATTCACCAACCCTCTAGTAGGCTCTACTATATGTTTGACAAGGTGGTCTTGCTCTCTGAAGGCTGCCCCATCTATTATGGTCCTGCTTCAACTGCCTTGGACTACTTCTCTTCTGTTGGCTTCTCCACATGTGTCACTGTTAATCCAGCTGATCTCTTGCTTGATCTTGCCAACGGTAATGGACAATAATCATTTGTTTCACACTTTCAGTTCCTTTTTTTCCAATGAGAGTTAATAGCTATAAAACCAATGAACCTCAAAAGTGGAAGCTGGGCACATACTTTTTTCCTTTTATCATTGCTTAACTGGGTCTACTATGTTTTACTTGTGAACTGGAGGTAGAGCCCTAAATTTTTCTTCACTTAAAATGACCAGTTTGTTATGGTTTTGGTAATTTGGAGAGAGTCATGTATCATAAGTAAATATTTGATATATGCATAGGCAAGGTCTCGGATTCGGTATTATTTAGAAAAAGCAATACACTAACACTGTTACTATGCATTGCAGGGATTGCCCCAGACTCCAAGCAAGCAGTTGAACAAAATGAAGGGCTGGAACAAGAGAGGAAACAGGTGAGGGAATCTCTCATCTCTGCTTATGAGAAGAATATAGCTACGAGGCTGAAAGCTGAGGTTTGCAGCCTGGAAGTGAACAACCACAATATCACAAAAGATGCTTGTGCAAGTAGGTCTTCTTTTCTATCTTTAAGGGAAAAACAATCATAGCTCTATTATTAGTCCCAGTGGCCTGAAATGTCTCTATTGATGAATTGATGCAGGAAATTCGATAAAGCCAGAACAATGGAGCACGAGCTGGTGGCATCAGTTCAAAGTACTATTACAAAGGGGAGTGAAGGAGCGAAGATATGAAGCCTTCAACAGGCTGAGAATATTCCAAGTTGTAAGTGTCGCTTTTCTTGGTGGACTATTGTGGTGGCATACTCCGGAGTCACACATTGAAGATCGGGTAAGTAGGAATTGCTTCAATTTATCTTTTCCAGTTGATGATATTGACAGCCAATTAATAACAACTAAAAAAGTTCTGGTAACATGTATGATTAGGCCTTTAATCTGATCGAGTTCCTTTTCATATTAATGTCAACATCAAACTATGATTAATATTGCTTGGCTACATTTTTTGTTTTGTAAACTATACCCCTTAAGAGGGACTAATATGTGGTTGTACTGTATGTGTAATGCAGGTTGCCTTGCTCTTTTTCTTTTCTGTTTTCTGGGGTTTCTACCCTCTCTACAATGCTGTTTTCACATTCCCTCAAGAGAGGAGAATGCTGATCAAGGAACGGTCATCAGGAATGTACCGTCTTTCTTCCTACTTTCTTGCCAGAACAATAGGAGACTTGCCACTGGAGCTTGCACTTCCAACTGCATTTGTTTTCATAATCTATTGGATGGGAGGGCTTAAACCTGATCCTGTGACTTTTATCCTTTCTCTTCTTGTGGTTCTGTACAGTGTTGTTGTGTCTCAAAGCCTTGGCTTAGCATTTGGTGCTATTTTGATGGAGATTAAACAGGCAACTACTCTAGCTTCTGTGACAACCCTTGTGTTTCTCATTGCTGGAGGGTACTATATACAACAGATTCCTCCATTCATTGTGTGGCTCAAGTACTTGAGCTACAGCTACTACTGTTACAAGCTGCTTTTAGGTGTCCAGTACAATGAAAATGACTACTATGAATGTTCAAAGGGGGAGCTGTGCAAAGTGGCAGATTTTCCTCCTATCAAATCAATGGGCTTGAATCATTTGTGGGTTGATGTGTGCATTATGGCCCTGATGTTGGTGGGTTATCGACTAGTTGCTTATTTTGCACTGCGTAGAGTTAGGTAGATCAAAATTATGACGGAGATCCCATACAAACACCACGAGAACTTGAAGAGTTTTTGTACAAGTTAACTGAGGAATAATGCTAAAATACTAGACTTTCGATGGAACTCATGTATTGAAACTTCATCAACTCTCCCTGACTGAGTTGGATGTACAAGACTTATTTTTAATAGATTAGAGAATACTAACTTTATGTTTCTTCTTCAACATAAATTCAACTACATTAATGCAATGTGTTTATGTATGCCACATGATAAGAAGCTAGAGAAATAACACTATGCATTCTAATCAGCATAAAGGTCAAAGATAACGTCCAGACGTTTAAGGCTGAATGCTCAGAACCGTTTTCTATCTCTCAAACACCATTGTAGATCATTGTCCAGCTTTTGAATCAACATGTTTGTTGTTTCCTTTCTGAACTAAGAATCTGATCTAATTTATACACACCGTCAGAATAAACAAAATTTACATTGTCAATCAATAAAAACTCTTAGTATGATTCCAAAGATAGTCACTGTAAAGATCAACACACTTGTCATACATGGCAGTCTGTGAATGAATGACTGTGTAAAAGCTCTTTAGACTAAGTGCACACACTGTTTATTTACTCTTTTTTCTGATTTAGTGGAAATTATCAGAGCTTTTGTTGAATTTTTCACTCATGATTAAGGAGTATAGTGGATTAGAATGCTTAGAAGAATTAGCATACCATTAAAATTGATCCAACCAACCAACTAACCAAGTGTTATTCATCATCCAATGATGAATAAATGATGGCATAATTGAAAACCAAATGGTAATCAAGATTAAGCCTACTTAATGGACATCAAAATCAGCTTCATAAAATAATTGAAAGTGGATGGATGGCAATGTGTTATGAGTAGTGAGTACCAAGAAGACCACTGAAATCAGGTTGATACTTCCTCTATATAAAAAGGGATACCTAAGATCCGTGAGTCTACTTCAGCATAGTGCATCATCCACTCTAATCACTTTGAGGTTGGACATAGAAAAGGGCTGCTTATAATTTTGCTTACAAACAGTAACATCTAAACAAGTAGAATGTTTTAAAACCAATTGACATCAAATAATATTGTCAAACAAATATGTGAGTCACACTTTAAGAATCGAGGTAAACAATGTGAAATTTCCCAACAAATTGTATGGTATATATGATCTTGTAATCAGCTTGTTACTGAATTAGCAGATTAATTTTGAGAAGGTTATCCTAAAGTTAATCCGAGTGTGAGATATGGAGAAGCAGAACAGGATCATTATTAGAAAAAAGTAAGTTAAGATCGACTCCATCAAACTTGAACATAATTATTTTATCACACTTGACGTTGCTCATTTCCACTAAGTGTTAGGTATTTAGTCATAAACAACAAAAAGGTACTGCACGCATAGTTATAACCTAAGTTATCAGGCTTTCCATGATGGTTTAATAAATAACAAAGTTAAGAAAGTGAATATTTTGCGGCATAGAAAATGTTATCCCTGTGCTTACGTTCAGAAGTAAAAAAGGATGCATTATTATATGCCATCCACAACCAGAAAATATATATTAATAGAAGTCTAGCAATAGAAATAGCAAAAAACATCTGTGAAGTCTGATAATTTTGTGGTCCAATTTGGCCTCCACCTAACTCAAGCAACAGAAGTGAAAGGTTCCTATCATACCTACGCATTTTCTGACCATCAACCAAACCCCTTAATGCAGGCATTATGTGTAATTGTCAAGCACCTGTTCTTGAACAGATGCAAGAAATCTCCCTTCTCCCACACTAACTCCAAAAAGAAAGCACATGAGCATATAATGGAAGCTCTATGCCTAGGTAAATCACACTCATTTTCATTGTTAGTTAGATGTTACACCAAATTTATCTTTTCATCTCCATTATTGTGTTGATATGTGTAGATACTTCTAAGACTCACTCATTACATGCCCTTCCTACTTTGTGTAAAAGCATGCACATATGCAGCATGTGTATCAAAGGAAAACCAGTATACTTTAATTTCAGGGTACGACATGTGTTTTGAACATAACCCAAGTTACAAATTCCAAACAAAGGAAGAATTTTATACTTCTTGGAAGATGAGATGATGAATGAATGAAGAATATGCTACTTGTGTTCCTACATTGTAACCAATTACCTACAAAGAATAAACAAAATTGAGGAATGAAACTTATTCACGGAAGAATCATGATATTGTCAAGAGATGTCATTTAAGTTGCATTCAGTAAGCCATGATACTGAACAAGAATTGGTCAAAAATGAAATAAGATTCGAAGATTGGCTTAGGTACCATCAAAGTTCTGCAATCTTTGCAATTTGCTGAAGTCCAATTCAACAATTTTACGTGTGAGTGGGACCTCAGAAAGGCTTCATGCTGAGATAGAGAAGTCAATGTGAGTGATGCTATGCTTACAGCCTTACAGAACATTGCACATATCCAAAGTGTAGGCAACCATAACCGAAAGTTTCAAGAAGTTACAACTACAAAGAATAAACAAACTTTGAGGAATGTAACTTTTGTCCATAGAAGAATCATGATATCATCAAGAGATGTTAAGTAGCAATCCAGCATTCAGTTAATCGTGATACTGAGCAAGAAATTGGTCAAAAGTAAAGAACAAAGATTCGGTAGTTAGCTTAGGAACCAGATGCCACCAGAGTCTGCAATCTTTACAAATTGCAGCAATTCAATGCATATGCATTTCAAACATTTACATGTGAGTGGGACCTCAAAAGGGCTGCATTTTGAGAAGTCAATTGAGTGATTCCATTTATGTTTGCAGCACATTGCAGATATTCGAAAACAAAACTGAAAGTTATAGAAATTGACATCTTAGCAGAGATGTTTTTGGGCATAATATGAGATAATCTCGTAAATGTATATGCATGCACTTAGGACACATAAAGTAAAAGGTCTATATGCATTGAATTCGAATCTTATCTGTAGAAAAATTTTCAATGAAATTACACTGAAGGCAAACTGAACAGAGACGTAGGACAATTAGGCTCCACAAAAGTGCTACCTTAATTAAGAATAAAATGACGAATAACAGATTACATGTTTCTATTTGTTTCCCTCTAAATGGATAGCATAAATCCAGCAAGCTTTCAGCTTTCAAATGTCACTCCTCTAAAACATTATTCTTCATCCTCGACAAAAATCAATCATATGCAGACAAATCTAAGTGCTCTTTTGGTTGGCTAATTAATTGTCATGTCAGTTACACAATACAATAAAACCAGTCAAGAATTAGTTTAGTATTCACTGTGAATAATCAAATAATCTAGAACAAATGTTTTCCTTAATCTTTCAGCATCTCATCTTATAGTAAATACATATTTTGAAGAACTTTAAAAACTTACATGACTAAATTTATATCAACTATATTCACCATGAGAATTTTGTAAACTTAAACATCATCCACCTCTATTCATCAATACCTCGTTTCATTTTCAAAGTAATAATAGAATTAATACAATGAAAGAGGAGGAAAGTGAAAACAACAGCATGTTTTTTATACCATACTAGCATATTTCTTAAGAAAACAATTATAACACTGGGTCAGTAAACTAACCAGCCCAAGTCCACCATGGCTCTTTCTTTCAACACTCCCTATACTTCCATAAGTGTGAAAAAAAAGTGAAAACAAACATTTTAGATTATATAGTCAGAAAATACATGCATTTAGAATTAAATTTATAATTCAAAAATATATTTAAAATTCTACGATTAACATGTATTTAAGATCTCAAAATCTATTCTAAACTGTACGGAATATATTTTGAGATTATAAAATTTGAAAATATTATAGACTCTACAATTTGGAATACATTTTTAGATTATACAATCTATAACATCCTCGAAATACACAATATTAAATACATCTCTAAATAAGCTAAATGTATTTTGAATTATGTAATTGAAAAAATATATTTTTGAATCTAAAAAAGTATTTTAGATCTTGTATTCAAAATAATGATCTAAAAATATAACCCCTAGACAATTTTAGACTTTTCGAACATCTATAAGGCAATTGCTTCCTGCACCTCACATTTATTTTTTGCACCCCATCAGAATATATGAATAGATATTTATACTTTCGTTAATTTTGAAAAACGTTTTTCATAAAATAAAAAACGACTTACGGAAATGTAAGACAAAAAGTGACTTACATAAAACGTTTTTTTTAAGTCACTTTTCATCTTCCTCTAAAAAATATTTTTCAAAATTATAACGTTTCTTACCGAAAATATTTTTCGTTAGCAATTTTCTTTTTTACGGAAAATATTTTCTGTAAACACTCATCCACACCCTCCTCTTCCGAAAAACATTTTCTATAATACATAAACTTTCTACGAAAAACATTTTTTATAAGACATTTCACTCATCCCACAATCCATTACGAATTTCATCTTTTGAAACTCATTTCCGCAAAACAAAATATGAGCTCTGCACCTCTACACCAAGTCAACATGTCACTTACCTCCCACTTACACGGAGAAGTTTTCCTTGCAACACCCATTACCACGATCATCCGAGAACGATCACACCACTCAGCAAATGCAGAAAGCAAATGTGGGAGTACAAGAAGTAATTGGTCATCCATAAAGATGCCCATCCATAAAGATGCGGAAAAAAATATATGGGTGAAGAAAGAAATAGGCTTCCACTTTTATACCGTTTAGTTGGCCCAAACCCCCATTGCCATTGCCACCCTTTCGTGTCCATTAATTTATACGGTATTGCATTCTGCACCTCCCAATACTTTCAAGTTGTACCTCCATAAAATTTGAAATTCAAAATCTACCTTTCTGAAAATAAATTATGAGGTGTTTTTCATTTTGCACTTTCAGACTGTGTAATCTGATCACCTTTAGATTGTACATTTTAAAACATTAAAAAGTAAAAATTTTATATTCTAAATTTTACGTTTTAGAATGTAAAATTTATATTGTGAAATGTATAATTTAAAACCTAATTTATATCTGGCTATGCAAACAAACAATAAAAGCCGAACTGCTGAGGGTTATTATTTGTTATATTTAATTTCTCTCGTATATAATATAAAGATAGTTCAAATTGAATAATATTTAAAAAATATATTTAGTTATTGATTTGCAAGAACTATACTTAAAATCTATATATTAGCCTGTACCTATAAATAACGAATTTTCACTATTATTTTTTAAAAATGCTTTAATTACAATATATAAATTTTAGGACTAATTTAAAATACAAAAAAGAGAGTGCATTTGTAAAAAAAATAAAATCACAAAGGTGTTATTTTATTTAATAAAAGTTTAAAAGAATAAAACTAATTAAAAATATTAATATTTTTTTTTAAATACTCATATTTTTCAATAATGTAGAATGATGTTATATTGAATTATTTACTTGAAAAAAACAATTTAATATCTAATTCATCGACCTTTCTGGATTTAAAAAATTGACGCGAGGTTTTACAGTATTTTTCATTCACCATTCTTCTGTTGTTGAAGAAGGGTCAACATAAACAGTGCTCCACAGAGAGAGAGAGAGAGGTGAAGAAGATTCAATAATCGATGCGATGGAAGGGGAAGAAGGAGGCTTAAGGTTGAGCAAGCGAATCGCGAACGGAGAAGTTGACTACAAGACCAAATCCGGCACCGCCTGGAGCCACTCCTATCTCAACCAGAAGCCATGGCATCCTCTCTCTTATCCCAACCAACGCCGCAAGTGGATCGCCGAACAAACCCACGCCAATCGCCAACGCCGCGTCGAAGAGGTTTCTCGCGAGGTATGTTTTCTTCGATTCCTCCCATTCCATACCAATTCATCATCCAATTAATTCCTCTCTCTGCGGTTCCAGTTCGCACAGGAGCAGGAGTTCTTTCGCCAAACCGCTCTCATCTCCAAGAAGGAGAAGGAAAAGGTTCGCATCGCGTTCTCTCTCTTCGTGTTTCATGGCTTCATTCTCTTCGTGACTCGTTATTTGAAATTAGGGTTTTGTGTAGGTGGAGCTTATGCAAGCTGTTAGTTTCATGTACGTTCGTCCTCCAGGCTACAATGCCGAAAGCGCCAAAGCTGCGGAAATGAATGATGAGAAGAAACGAGAGGACATGGACAAGGGACCTCAACACGATAATGCTCGTGATGCACCTTCCTCTTCCATGTACCTCCTCCGTCACTTACTTTGTGTTTAATAATAATGGAATTAATCTGCCACTCGGTTTTAGCTATTGTATGATTGAATATAGTCGTGTTTCTTGCCTCCTAGACCGCAGAGTACGAATTTGAATGAAGAGAAGAAAAAACCGAGGCCCAAGGATGTTTTTGGGCGGCCTCTTCCGACAGAAGAGGAATTCGAAGTTCTTAAAAATGCACCAAGGTATGCCAATTGCTGTTATTTTCTGTAGTTTGTGTGTTTGTATTATTGCCTGGCCTGCGTATGCAGTCCTATTCCAAGGATTGAAAACTATCCGGTGATGTGCTTATTTTAAGTTGGTTGGAGTGCTTGATTTGTTGTGAATCAAAGCATAATTGAGTCTTAGGCTAGGACATTAGATTTTTTTGCCGCGTGTGGAGATCAGGTTTTTTGTTGTTGTCTCAATTATGGGTTAAAATAGGTCAAACAGTTCTCAGAGTGAAACTTGAATTATTTATCATTGAATCATTTGATAACTGGCTTGCTATTTTGTTGAGTATGACTCAGAACATTTTAAAGTTCAAATAAGAATAACATGAAGTAAAATATGTACCAATTTAGACTCTAGACAAAGATGGATTCTATATTATGTCCAATGTCGAAACTTAAAAGGATAGAGTAGCCTTATTCGTCTTTTCAAAGGTTTCTTTTTTATTTTTTCAGTACAAGCTCATGAAAATAAGGTTTAAAAATTTGCGCAAACCACTTTTCATTGGTGTGCTCTATTCTTTAGTGAACGTAACATTTAGGTTTGAAGTTTAAACTTATTGGAAGTGATAGATTCACTAGAGGAAACTGTTCTTTCTTCCTCGTCTTAAGAACAAGTTTGGAAGTTAACACCACAATTTCAAACAATTACTCTGGGAATTTCCTACTTGTGTGGTATAGGGAAAAAGTTATCTGTAGTTGTTACATCATGGATGTGTGGTACATGTTAAATCACCATATATGTGTTGAAAGTGTACGAAATCTGTAGTATATCAAGTGCATCCTAGATCAGTTTGTTGGTAATTGACAGATTGGTAAGACCCTTCTTATCTTCTATTATTGAGTTTGGCAAAACCAAATTTCTTGTATATTTCGACATGGAAGTGTATTCTTCACATTTTAATTGGTGCTGTTAGACCCCATAAACTTTTGTAAACCTATTTAATTGTGCTTTTGGTAACTGAATGTTTTTTAGACTGGAAACAGGAGTTCCTGCCAGGGTGAAACCTTTCGCGGTTGAAGTCCGCAATGTAAAATGTTTAAGATGTGGGAACTACGGTCACCAAAGTGGTGATCGTGAATGCCCCTTGAAGGATATTATAATGCCTAATGAGGAAAGCAGATTAAAAAGAGATGATCCCTTGAATGCCATACTTGCTCACACAGATCCTACTGAGGTCAGTTTCTAATTTTAGTGAACCATTGTTTTGTTCAGTCTTTGACTTTTTGAATGGTTATTAGAGTTTAGTTTCGTTAAATATTTGTAAAAAAAAAATTTTGTTGACAAATTTATTAATTTGGACATTAAAAGTAGATGTTCTTTGTATTCCTTCCTTTATTTCCTCACTCTTTTATTAAATATTAATAAGACGATTGTTTTTCAATTCAATTTGACTGTTTGAAGCTACTGAATTGCAATATACTTAGCCTATTCTTATAAAATTAATACAACTTGTGCCATGGTAAAATTAATCACAAACTGATGTTCACATATGCTGAAAATCATGTGCAAAATTGTCATTTCTTCTTATCTTACTTTATTAGTTTAAGATATTCAGGAACATAATCGTGACTATCTGTAATCTCTGATGAGTCTATTTTGGTTAGCTAGTTTTACTTTTGTCAGATATGAAAGTGAAAATGTCTACTGAGATATTATGTGAAACAATCAAAAATCAAACATGCATATCTGGATTAAAAAGCTAATTTAGAACATGGAAAGGAAAAAAATAAAATAAAATCCCTCTTATAGATGAAGGGCAGAAAATATGAATTCAGGAAGAATTTGAAAACTCAGCGTCAGCTGGACAATTTTAGATTTTCTACAGTCTTTTTTAGCATGCCTCCCACCATCCTTTATTGCACTCAATTTGCTATCGGGAAATGCATTTTTAAATGTTGTGCAAATTGTAACCTTGATGATTGAAGATGCGTACTACTTTTTTATCTCCTAAAAGATTATATAATATTGACATATATATTATCATGTTTGGCAACTGATGCAGCCCCTAAAATGGGAGCTCAAGCAGAGGCCAGGAATCAGTCCTCCTCGTGGAGGTTTCAAACCAGATGATCCCAACCAGCAGATAGTTGCCGAGGACATATTTGATGAGTACGGAGGTATCTGCTAGCAGCTTACTTTTGAACTTATTTAGTGGATGGCTTTAAGTCTTGGATTTTCGTCTAAAAGATAATTATTGCCTATTTTTCAGGTTTTCTTGGTATGGATAATATACCTGAGTTATTAACCAACTTTTCTAAGAAACCAAAGAAGTCCAAAAGGAGCAAGCACAAAAGGCAGCAACAAATAAATTCAGATAGTGAAGCATCATCTGACGGAGAGAGGAGGCGTAAGAAAAAGAAGGTTAAGGTAAACAAAAAGATGCAAGGTCATGCAAGGTCAAGTTCATCAGAAACTTCAGTCTCTGAAGGTCATAGAAGGAGCAGATACAAGAGTCTGCATTCGTCTGAAGATTCTGACAGTTACAGGAATTGTCAAAGTAGGTCTAAACAAGAGCGCTCCTTTTTGTCTAGAGGTTCTGACCGTCGTAGGAATGGTAGGAGTAAACATGAGAGAAGAAAGCATCCTTATTCATCTGAAGATTCCGACAGTCAGAGGGATGATCAAAGTAGAAAGAATGTACAAAAGCACGAGAGGAAAGATACCACAAAAAGTAAAGATGACAGAAGAAAGCATCCTTATTCGTCTGAAGATTCTGACAGTCAGAAGGATTATCAAAGTAGAAAGAATGTACCAAAGCATGAGAGGAAAGATACCAAAAAAAGACGTTCGTATTCGGATGAAGACTCTGGTCTTGCATGTGATCATGCTGATAACACGAGCAGGGATGTGATTTCTTATTCATCTGATTCTAATCAACAAAGACAATCCAAGTTTAAAAGGAGCAGCAATAAGCACTCATCAAGCACCCATTCCAATTCGCAAAAGCATCACAAAAATTTTGGTTTTGATCGCTACCAAGGAAGTCAGAAGAGCGGAGCTGTGCATTCTTATTCACCTGAAGATTCTGATGTGGACAGAGACGATCAAAATAGAAGAATCGAACAAAGGTATACTCCCAAGTGTTCTAAACATCCCGAGAATGATATGGATAAACAGAACGGAAAAAAGCAGTATTCATCGAAGGATTCTAGTGCCGATGGATATCATAGAAGTAAAAAAGGTAGATATGAGCGTTCTTATTCATCCGATTATTCTGATCATCGTGAGAAACATCAGGAGTCAAGAAGAAAGAACTACAAGCGATGAATGGCACCTCATTGCTCGTCACAAATGATTAGATCAGGCAGAGCAGGTCTTCGTAATGAATGCCAAAATTGTCACACCGGTGTTATCGTCATGTTCACTGCGCCCATATGTCTATTAAAGTTTTTTTTTTATGTATTAAAGAGGGTAGTGATTCTTGTATTGTGTGTTTTCCATATTACTTTCGATTAACAGGTGGTCTCCCCTTTATTGATGATTTCCTTCTTTAATAAAGGAAGTCTTTTATTTAGCTCATTCAATTTTTTGGATTCAGCTCTTCCGAACTAAAACACGAGAAAACTTGAAGTTTGACATAAAGCATATAAATGTATAACGAGTTTAATATAATGAATTATCAGTGTAAAGTGAATTCATGCCATGTAATTATATATATATATATATATATATATATATTTTTTTTTCTGTTAGAATGATTTTTAAGGACAGCTTTGTATGAGTTAATATAAACATTTTGTATATAATGATGACATTAAGGAATAGTATAAAATATTTCATATCGTTAATGAATAAAATACTTATAATTTTCTTTTCTTTGTCTTTCATTACATTAGATCTAAATCCAGATATTTCCGTGCTCAAACCCCTGATAACGTTGGTACTTTCCAATCACTAAATTCAAACACGTTAAAAGTCATTGGTTATGATTTGAAAACATAACTTTATAAGCGAAATATAATTTCGCCCTTTTAAGTTTCAATTTCTGTTACTAATTTCATTTTATCCCATCTAATTGTATTAAATTATTACTTATAGTATACAATATATAAAATTTTGACAAACTTCCTCCGTAAACAATTAACAATTTCGTATTAAAATATATCAAAAACCAAGCTACAAAAGCGTTGAGCCGTTAATTCACAGGCTCTATAAAATGTGCAATTAATAAAATAGCTAAATACAACAAAGAAAGAGAAATTGGCATTCGGTACTTTTTCCTTTAATAATTATGTTTTCAATTCGGATAAACAAATATTGAAAGCAAAAGAAAAATATCGAATCAGTGTAATTTATATGGGTAACATGAATCCACAGTTAATTCGTGAATATCAGTCACCTTGGATTCATGTGATGCAAATTGTTGGCCAGTCCAATGATGTGCTTGTTTTGGTTGAGCATTCACTATTGTGAACAAACGTTATCTTTGAAGCAAAAAGGTATTTGCTTCGTCATTTTTGAACTTTTTATGTTTTGGTTTGTTATCCTTAATTCAAATCCAAACTCGTTATATGTCAAATCATGTGATGTCGATAAATAACTGAATGTAAGATCTAAAACAACAATGCGGAATAACATTGACTTGGAAAGATCATGCACATATACTAAATGTGAAAGCAGTCAGTAGACAAAATAACACCACTTTCAAAACCCCTCAAGTACGATACCACAAATTTCCATGTTTCTAAGCGGTTGGTCACAAACCATGTAATTGAAAAGCAAATAACCTATTTAATATACTGGAACAAGTTCCCATCACTAAGTGTACCTTCAAAGATGAATATCAGCCTGATTTCTCAAAATGATTAGACAGCAATCTGGCAATCTCAGTGAACCCAACCTTATCCTTCCCACCAAAAATGGTCTTCAGCTTTGCATCACACAAGACCTCCCTCTTATTTGAAGGATTCTGCATAAGAGTAGCTCTATTGTCATGCATTGTAAAGACAGACAATACTGAAAGGACAAAATAGATTATCCTACTTCTATGAGTGTGTTTGGATTTCAGCTGGAGTTGACAACAAAACAACTCACTAACTTTTAATTCAACTATAGTTCGAGATTAATTTTGCTTTTAACCGGATGTGAAGAAAATTATCATACATGTTTGTACAGTTGTTCAATGGAAGATGAAAGTTGGTTCGGGTTTCCCAACTGAAATCCAAACACACTTTATAAATAATACCATGAAAACTTCCACTTCTTTAATAACAGAAAGAATAAGAAAAATACAAAAAAATGAAAGGAAAACATACAGCAGAAAGATGCCAGCATAAACGAAGGAAAAAAACCAACAAGATTAAGATTGACACTAGCAATTCACACTTGAACTAAAAATATTATTATCTCAAAGATAAGGATCAGACAGAAACCCCAGAAACCAGCCGATAAATAATCATAAACTATCCCCCTCCCAAACCAAATTATCACTAAATAATAACTAATCTATAACCCATCTTAACACAAACAATTAAGGCCCTATTTTAGTCCCTGCAATTATAAGCGTCTTACTTTAGTCCTTTGAATTCACAAAATTTTCACTCTATTGTATAAATCGTCTTCCCTTTGCAAAATCCTTTTCGGTGCAATACGGGCCGAAAAAATCAAGTTAAAAAGGACTAAAATGAAAGACTTTTTCAAAGCAGCAACTAAAGCGAAGGCTTCATGAAATCCGAGACCAAAATCACTATCCCATTCAGTTCCAATAACTAGAACAACGATTTACGCAATACAAAGCACATCAGAGCCACGACTCTAAACCCTAAAAGACAGCACATTTCTAGCCTCACTGATGCAACGTTGCTAGTAATCTCACTTAACAAGCACAAACATATTCAAGAGTTATCATACCAAACATAATAAACAACACTCACTATAGCAATCACTACAAACGATGACCTAACGCGTGATGAGCGCTAAAATAATATCTACACCCCAAAAACGTTTTATTTTGCTACAGTGAAAAATAGTCTCTGCTTAGAATTTAAAACTGAGCTGAAAAACTAAGATCGTGGAGAGAAATAGCAGCATTGATCGAGAACGGAAACAAGACCTGAAGATTCTGCTGCTTGATGTACTCCCACACTTTTTTAACCGCGAAAGTTCGCGATACTTCAGAAGCGCCGACGAAACTGCCGAGCTCGGAAGAGACCGGAACCGCCTTTTGTATGCCGGTGTTGGTTCTGACCATAGTCGTCTTCTTCACCGCGGGTTTTCTGGCAGCTCCGCCGGATGGAGCAGCTTTTACCTTGGCCGCGCTCTTCGCAGCCGCCGCCATGAAGGCCCTGCCGGCGGTCGCACCGAAAACCCTAGTTAGCGCCATATTCGCTCTGCCAAAAACCCTTACTCTGGAATTACGAAACCCTAAAGCGTGAGTGAGAGGGTTTAGGCTTTTGGGTTCCCTCCTCGACGATCCCACGGAACTTTTCGATTGTTACAGTGCGTGCATTTTAGGAGTGACGTGGCGGGTTTTTATTGGGTGATAATGTAAAGAGAGCTCGTAGAAGATGACGTGTTCCATTTTGTGTGGAACCCCATGCCTACAGTTATGTATAAAACTTACAATGCTTTTAGTTACTCTCATTTTTTTGAGTTTTCTCTCCCCTTCATTGTTTCCCGCTCAGAGTTTTTCTCTTCTCTCCCAAATATTGCTTTTGCTTTATCTATATAAAACGTATATGTCATTTGAAATTAGGATAATTTTTTTTTTTTACACTTACGTTTTGTTTTACTTAAATTATTTTAGTTTCACCACTATGAAATTTGAAAGTGGAAAAAAATTGTACCCTTCACTTGTCTTTGGTGTCGTCTTTTGTATGTTTCACGTATTTATTTTATTTATCTATAAAAAGTGATGTTAATTCAAATTACGATAACATGTTAATAGTTTTTTTTCTATTATTATATTGACATATGTTGTACTTAAGGTTATTTTAGTTTTACCATTATGAAATTTGAAAGGCAAAAAACTAAAATATTGTGTTGAACAATATGGATATTTGTTATTTTGATATTAAAATAGATGTCAATTAAAATTACACTAATAAATTTTTATTATATTAACACTTTTTCTAATTAAGATTATTTTAGTCTTATAACTATGACATTTATGTTTTTAGGGTTTGATCAATCTCTTAATATTCTAAAGTAGTTTCTTATAGTAGAATATAAATAAATTAAACAAATAACTTAATATTTATGATTATGGACGTTTTACATCATCATTTTGAATGAATACTATATGAAACATTTTTATTTAATTTATCGGTTGTAATATAGTTTTAGTACCCCATTTTATTTATTATTATATCACTAAATTATTGGTAAATTGATACGTATTTAACAAAAAGATAGAATATAATGTTGAAAATTATATGATAAAAATTTTAAATTTTGATAAAAGTTCAATGATAAAATTTATCAAATTGTAAAAAGTAAACAACAAAATCTAACTGAAAAATAAAATGGAGGGAGGAAACCGCATAATTAATTAATTTGACAATAAGATATAATGTATATAATTTTGATATTTAAATGATAAAACTTGGGTTTAATAAAAAAGTTCCGTAAAATAGAAAAGTTCAACGATAAAATATATAATGGAACTTAATCATTTTTAATTTAGTTTTAAACATTAATTTCACACCAATTGAACTAAGATATACAATTTCAACAAAATAATAAAAAAATGCAAGCTAATTTATATTTCTTCATCTATCTATATTATTATTATATAAAAGATACTAATTCCATAACTGATATTAGGATGCACATTTAAAATACTTTTTTTAGCTATTTTCATATTCTAATTATTTAAAAATAAATAAAAAATATTTATAAAAAATGGTAACAATCTTACCCAAGTAAAGAATTGGGGTTTGAACTTTGAAGAAGGCAGAGTGGTGGTAGCAGCCGCAACGCGTCGCGAAAATGGGGTCGTTGGGTCGAAGGAGCGTGTCCACGGTGGCGAAAGCGGTGGCAGAAATCACCGGCACCGGCAACACCAAGATCCGCAAATCTTCCAGTGAACTCTGCACCTTCCTCGGCATCCCTCGCCATTCTCGTTCCGAAATTGCGCTCATTCTCTCCAAGTTTATCAAACTCTACAATTTCAGGGTTCACTTATTTATCCCCAATTTTATATAATACTTGATTATATAACTTTGGTTACTAGTTGGTTAGGTTAAATTTAAGGTACTTACAGTGATATGTTTGGTGTGCAGAGTCCTGGTATTAAGAAGGACAAGATTTGGGAGCAGAATTTGCAATCGCTGTTGCGTGGAAGAAACAGTGTTGGTTTTCCTGAGATTGCTAGGATCCTGTCTCCGGAATTCAGCCAGGGTACCATTAATGTGAAGGACAGTAACATGGATTCTTCAATGGATAGCACAAAGGGGAAAGGTTCTCAGAAGAAAGGGAAGCCTTCTAAGAAGTAGGTCTTCCACATGCTTATCCTTTTTAGAACCCAACTTAGGTTTTTGAAAAAGTTGAAATTAAAGTGTTTGCTCAATCTGCTATTTTGAATGGTAATGGCATGAGTGAGTTTCAGTGGCAAACTGTTGAGAAAGTTTGGTTACTGTGTTGTTGTCCTTTGAAATAATTTGATTCCTCTTTTAGCACGTTCATAACTGACATGATTTACTTGTTCTTTTGTTCAAGGAGTTGACAAAAACTAGATAAAGAATTCATGTATTATGCCCGTCCATGAATGAAAAAAGAATGTTAGCTTCTCAATTTTACAATTTTGCAGTGCCTGATTTCTTTCTTCAAATCTCCCAAGCATAGATTAGCATTTCTATGCACGAACAACCGATGAGGCATGAACAGTAATCAAAGTTGTTGCTTTTTCTACTGTTTGTTAAATTGTTAGTTGCTAACTTGTTAGTCTCTTTGTTTTTTTAATAATTGATTGGTCTTTCGAAGGGATTCAAACAAAATTAGAGGGAAGTAAAATTCATATAAGAGATTGATATCATTTCTATCCAATTCAAAACTTTAAGACAGTTGATTTTCAGAATTTTCTCATTTCCATTCAAACTAGAACTTCCTCTGAAACTTGTATTCACTGACAGTAATGTACCAAACTCATGTATATTATGATTAAATTGGTCAAATAAATGATACTTTAATTTGAAGGTATGGAAGTTAGTGATTTATTCAGTTTGATGATTAACAGATAGGGAAAGGTAGCACAATCCTTGATACAATGATGAAAACAGCATGCCAAGCCAGTTTCTAAAAGTGGATGTTGCTTGCAGCTCAGGAAATCAATTCAGTAATTTTTTTTTTCTCTTATTTTGAGATGATACTTTTCTATCCAAATAGTTTCTCTCCCACACATTTTACTAGAATTACTTTATGATCAAATGTTCTTGATGTAGACTTGGTTAAACTTTACCCTTACACGAGCATTAACATTAGCCCTATCAGAATCTTACCTCTTTTATTTGTTGTTTTCCAGATCCTCTAACGTTAAATGTTAGTAGGGTTTTAACGCAAGAGAGCTTTTGGGTTTTTAGAACTAGCTTAGCTTCTCAACGTTAAATGATAGTAATCAGTTTTCAGAGCTCTCTTCTTGTTCTTAGGTTGACAAAATTGACTTTTAATTCTTTGGTAGTTTTGCTATTGGCTGCGGCTAGCAGGTGTTATGTTAGGCTTTGGTATGCTGTTATTGTCACTTACTGAGGGTTACGTGTAGCCTTGAACTTTCATGGAGTGCCAAACACAACCAATGACCAAGCTTCCTTCATCATAATGTCCCGATATCAGGACAACAAAAATTTATGTAAAGATAAAGACTTACCACTGCAGTCTATTGAGGAAAATTATAAAAAAATATCGTTAAAAAAATATATGTCCTTCAAAAGTAAATTTAAATTCTAAGAGTCCGCATAAGAAATATATTAGTGCACCTATGATGATTATTTTTAATTAAATATGTAAAATAATATAATTTTAAAATATATTTGTTTTATCTCTTAAATTTTACAAAATTAGATAGTTTCTTAATGATTTGATTTTTAAAAATAAAAAACGTTTATAAAAATATTTATTTGTGTACAATAAGGGATGATCTTGTTCTTCCTTATTTTTGTTTGTAATGAAAGTTGGGATGTGGAGGTTGGTATTTTCAGTTTTAAAGTTTTAATATATTTTTAGTATTTTAATGAGATTTTGTATTTTTTTCTTATAATTCGTTCAGATATAAGAAAGTGTGAGATATTATTAAATGAGTAAAGATGATAATATACATATCGATATTTTATATTGTTGCATGAATTCAATTTAAAATAATATTTAATTGATTTTTTATATATAAATTTTTTTTA
>Ga0123340_1000665_pt1 | contig 24638 bp, 10 predicted proteins | sample SirMexnodulemix_FD_89961 | JGI IMG/M metagenome (GOLD analysis project Ga0123340, IMG submission 89961) | Root nodule microbial communities of legume samples collected from Mexico - Siratro Mexico nodule mix | ecosystem: Host-associated > Plants > Roots > Nodule | place: Mexico: Nepantla...
ATTTTTTTTATTATTATATTTATTATTAATAATATTATTTTTGTTATTACTATCGTTATTACTATCATTATTAATATTTTATCATTATCATAATTTATTATTATCATTATTATTATTTCTTTTCCAAATATGGTATATGATTAAAACTTATTTTACATTTATGATATCATTTTCTACTTTTGTATCCCATCATATCTTATAATCTTCACCGTACTTAATATTTTTAAGAAAGCTAAATGTGGTCTACCAAACCCTGCTCAATTTGATGTATTTGAACCCTACCTATAAAGATGGGTAAAATGATGTGCAATCTGGATAAATTTCACATGTTACTCAAGTTTATGCTAGATTTCCATGTGATAAACTAGTTATCAATATATTGTTAATCATTTATTATTTGGAATTTAATATTTTATATTATTTTCTATTAAAAGAATATATACCAGAAAATAATCATTAATATATAAAACGTTTAACTCATAAAATGAAATGAAATTCCTTTGTTTAAATTAAAATGTCAGCTATAAATGAAATGATGGAATACATATGCACAAAGCAAAACAAAATTTTATAAATTTAATATTTTATATTATTTTCGTTTATTAAAAGAATATACTCGAAAATAAGAAATGAAATGAAAGAATAGCAGAAAGCAACAAGTAACAAAATTTCATTTCTGCCACTGCTCAATTGTCTTCTCTACTAATACTTGAAAACGCCTCTCCTCTCCCCTATATATATATATATATATAACCTTCTTCAGCAGAGCGGGAAAAGCAGACCCAGTGAAGTGGCAAGCGGCGACAAACAACTAACGTCGCCGTTTCATCGTGCTTTAGGGTTTTCCGTTAATGGATCAAGATCAGCAATGGCTACTCAATTGCTTGTCCGCCACACTCGACCCCAACCCAGAGGTTCGCTGTTTCGCCGAAGCTTCCCTCGATCAGGCCTCTCGCCAACCAGGTTTTCTTCATCATTTCAATTTTCATCGCCTGCAACCTAATTCAATGTGGATTTTGCTTTCTGATGCGAAAACCTTATAGAGTGTTTGTGTTGGATTGTTTTTGTTTTCTTTTCGAAGACAAGAGCGACTGTTCTGCCCGAACCAAATTAACGCTTGTTTTGGCTGGTTTGTTAGATGTTATGCTTGCTGTTTATGTGGTGTGGTGGTAGCGTGGAGTGAGTGTTTTGTAGTTGAGGACTTGAAGGGGTAGTGGGTTTGGAAAATTGAGTTTGTTCGACAATGCTGTTTCTTTTTTTGTTTTTATTGAGTGATTAAAAAGATGAGAGGAGGAGTGGTTTATGGTATTTGGGAGGTGGAGGCATCTGTGTAAGCATGTAACAAGGAAATGAGGATGTTCACTGGGGAGGCAGCTTGTTGAGCGTGAAAATATGTGTTGGCTTGAAAGTTGTCATTCGTAAATGGAAGTTGCATTTTCATACTTAAATGTGGATTATATGCTTCATTTATTTTAGTAAAGCATGTTTGCTGTTTGGCTTTATCTTCTATTTTAATGTGTATATTCCTTTAGCTTGGCCGTGGAGATGAAGAACGTAACTTGGAGTGCTCATTCAGTACTATTTTTATTTGAAAAAAATTCTCAATACCGCTCAATCATGATTTTCTATGTTAATTTTGAATGTTGAATTGCCCTGAAGGTTTTGGCAGTGCATTATCAAAAGTTTCTGCAAACAAGGAGCTCGTGGTGGGACTGCGTCAGATATCCTGTTTCATAATGATCACATGTTCTGAATTTTTATTGAGAACCAAAATATTTCCTGCTTCCTTTCATTATTTTTCTTGAAGGAATAAATATTGTGACATTTGCTGTTGTATGCAATAATGCTAGAGTTGAATTTTTCCTTGTCATCAAATTAGGTAATCTTTTGAGTAATCTGACAAGGACAATTGCGCTGTGTTTCTTCCATCCTTTAGATATTTTTGGGGTCAATTGGTTACAGAAATTGTTTACTGTTTTCTACCTTATATAAAGAAAGTATTTGTATATGAAATAGTGACAACAATGTTTTATCATCTTCATGTTTCGTAATCAAACTTTTGAAAACAGGAGACAAAGTGAAGATAATGACATTTTGTGTTAGTAAAAGTAAAAATACAAAAAAGTTTTCTCTTACTAAATGCCCCCGTTTTCCTTTAGGATAAAACACATTTTATGCTTTCTTATCTGTTCCTTTTTTCCTTTCACATTTGAAAAACTATACTAGGATTACAATTCCAATGTTTGTGGCAGTAATATTTATTTTCCTTCTTCCATTTTATGGGAACTTGGATAACTTAACCTTCTTGTACTTAGCTGCTGTCCTTCTTAAGCAGTTTGTTAAAAAGCATTGGCAGGAGGGTGACGACACTTTTGAACCTCCTGTTGTCTCTAGTGATGAAAAGGTAAATATGCATTTATTTCTATTGAGTATTATTGGTAAGTGATTCTGAGCTTGTTTTAGTTAAGAGTTAAATATACAAAAATTGAAGACACCTTTGAACCCAATATAATGGACCCAGTAGTGTGGTAGATAGGCCATGGTCTGGAAATATGGAAGGTGTATTCCAGAAAAGGTAAAAGAGGGATATGTGAAGAAAGAAAAGAAGGAGAGGCTGTTATGCCATGTGGAAGTGTGAGTGAGGTCTAGAAGGAGGTGCACAAAGTTGGAGGCGGTTGAGTTAGAGACTAGAAAGCTTGGATTGCTCTTGAGCAAGATATAGCATTTCATACTCTGCATTTTCCTTTATATTTTCTACAATCCGTACTTTCTTTGTTGTATATTTAAAAATCTAATTCAGTCATTTTTTCATTGTTTTAATAAAAAATTAATTATTGTACACTGGTGCCAGAAGGCTTCTATGTAATGGTTATGCAGTCTTAGCCTTGCATGTTGCAAATAGGCTGTTTCCAGATTCATACGCATTACTAAATTGGTCAAGGCACAATTTACCATTGTGCTAGGGCTAGCCCATAGTAGTCAATTGCATGTGATCTTGGGGTAGCAGTGCAGACCTTGCTGCTCCTAAGGCACATAGCGCCTTCCTGTCCTAGTAGTTGTGACACTATTCAGGGGTTCGGTTGTATTAGAAAAAAGAGTACAAGAAGAAACTGCTTTCATTATATTGAGAGAGCACAATGACTTACATTTCTATAGTAAGACTCAACTATTTATAACAACACAAGGATAGAAAACAGACTTGCAGTTAACCAATTGTAACTAGCTTAAAGTTGCATCCAAGGCTATCAAGTTAAAGAGTCTACAAGGACTTGTGGGACTCGACTTGTAGACTCCTTAGAGTCTACTTCATATGAAAAGAATATTTAATACTCATAAATGACAATACCAATTCAATAGTTCAACACCATGATTAAACAAAGTAGTAAAACAATAATTCCACAATACTAAAATAACTAAGTTTAGTGGTGCATAACTACTATATAAGTTCATACAATTACAAAACATAAGTTGTTAAAGTGATAAAAGTTAAAAACTAAAAAGGTTTCTATTTCAATCCTCTAATGCCATCATCTCCACTACCATTATCATCATATTCATCACCATCCCCACTTCAACACATTTTAAAATTTCAGGAACTAAACATGGTATTGATATAAACACAAATTTTAACAAATAAATTTTTGAGGTACGATGGATAGAAACCAAGTCCAACTTTTGGGATTGGAAATGAAGGAATAAAACCAACTTGTATGGGTGAAAGAAGCAATTCATTCAAGAACTGAATTTCTGTGAGCTTCAACACATGAATATGTATTGTGATAACCAAGTTGCTCTCCATATTGCTTCTAATCTAGTGTTCTGTGAGAGGAGTAAACACATAAGAATTGATTGTGACTTTGTTCGGGAAAAGTTGTTGTCTAAGGAAAATATATCGAGTTTTTCGGATCCAGTTGCAAATATGTTAATAAAATCCTTAAGGGGATCTCAAATTGAATTTATTTGTTCCAAGCATGGTACAAACAATTTGTATGCTCCAGCATGAGGGGGAGTGTTATAATAGGTATTAAATATAGGTAAGAAGTAGTTGTATTGCAAAACTGATACATGTTGTACCTGGGTCTCTATTTTTGTTCTTTGCTCTTCCCTATACTCATTGGTTCCCAACTCTTTAGTGCCAAATCTCCCTGGTGTCTCTCCTCGAAGAACCCACAAAGAGCTTACCTCTTTGTAGAGGAGAATGAGCAACCCAGAGGAAACAAACCCAATTGCTAAATCAGAATGACAAACCCAAAGGAATGAACTTGTTGGAGATCCACATCGATTAGAGATAAGGCCAATGCATTGTATATAAGTGAGTGTATACCTCATCTTACAAGCCGATTTTGTACGGTTAAGTTAGGATTAAAGTCTACTTCTTAAAATGATATCAGAGCTATTTAGAGCCTATCCTAGCGAAGTTTGATGGGCTTATTGTACTACCTGCCTCGGCACGACGGAGGTGTGTTGGAAATCCTATATTGATTAGAGATGAGACCAATTCATAGTATATAAGTGGGTGCAAATCTTACCTTACAAGCCGGTTTTGTAAGGTTGATTTAGATTTAAAGTCCACTTCTTAAGAGAACCCAATTGCCAAAATGATCATTCTACTACTACTATCCTGCTATAGTGGTTTTGGAGGGTTGTTGCTCTGCATTGCCATTAGCTACTATGGGCCACTATCTAATATTGCAATGTGATTTTGTTGGTTGGCATCCTAAACTTGTATCTGATTGTGATTTGTGGTTTAGATACATTACCCTTGGTTTATATATATTCCTTTAGCCAGTCCTTGGAGGCCTTGAAATCACATTGTATAAATGGTGCTGAATTTGGACTAATTTAGTTTCTTCAGTTGCTGTCATCTATGCCATATATTTCCTTGCATTTGATTATTTGCAGAAGAGTGTTTCTAGTATATGATAATAGCAATTTATTTGGTATTTACCTTCTTCCAGGGGTCTAGACTGCTGCTGCCTTAAAATTTTACACGATGAATTGTTCATTGGTGTTTATATATAGAAAATATCTTTTTAAATAAGAATGTAAAAGACTAAGATAATTGGACTTTTTTTTTGGAATATGAAATGCAATGAAAAACCAATTTCTATTGTTTTTTGTCTCATAAGTTAGAAAGAGTATAAATAAGCTCTAAAATCTATCACAAAAGCATCTGTTGTCAAAGCTGTCCACGTGCTGCTTTATGTTCTCTCCATTGAGCTTTAGATCTGATGGATTTCTCTTTTATTGGATAAGGATGGAGGGTAATAGCAAGGTTTCTATGCCTTTTGACTTGACCTTTTGACTTAATTATGGGTTCAAAGTCTTGCTCGTGGATCTCATATATGGCACTCCAAATAATATTATTTTTCTGAACCTGAATTTCTGGAATGTTATATGATAGGTTTGTACATTACTGATTAGCATTTTGTAGTTCCTTGTCAATCTTAATTGTTTTTTGTTTTGTAAAAGGCCTTTTAATTAAATTGATTACTAAAAGGCACTATGTTTATGCTAACTAAAGTTTGTTACAATGCCAGGAAATCATCCGAAGAATGCTTCTATTGACATTGGATGATCCTCATAGGAAAATTTGCACGGCCATTGGTATGGCTGTTGCATCTATTGCAGTGCATGACTGGCCCGAGTTATGGCCAGATTTGTTACCATTTCTCCTAAATTTGATCAATAACCAAGCCAACTTGAATGGAGGTAAGCATTTTTGTTTGAGTTGGTGATTCTTGGGATTTTCTGTGTGAATGATTGGGAAAAAGCCTTGGCTTGTGCAGTGATCCATTTTATAGAGTAGAGACCAAACTTTTATGGTATGAGCCGTTTTATATCCCTGAATTGTAAATGGTTTGCTTGATTATTTTCGTTCATGCTGGCTACTAGTTGATTCATTTACTTTCTCTATTTGGTTTTCTGGAAGTAATTTTATGATCAATAATTGTACAGTTTTGGGGTTACAATGTTTATGGAATGCCAATATGTTAATGTTAATAAGATTTATTATTTGTTTATCTTTAATAATTTTATTCTAGTGCATGGAGCTATGAGATGCTTGGTTCTTCTCTCTGCGGACTTGGATGATAAAATGGTTCCAACATTAATACCTGCTCTGTTCCCGAGTTTGCTGACAATTGTATCATCTCCCCAGGTTGTATTTTGCTTATATTTCTAATTGGCTACACAAAAAGTCTGGAAAGGATTTATTCATTATCAAAAGTTTACATTATATCTTTACCCTGCATCCATTATGGCGTAGTCTTAACTTTCATCTTCAGAAAGGAAGACAGCATATTATAGGAGTTAACAAGTCCTTTCCGTCTATCTGCATTTTGCATATTAGTTGTCGATTTTCATTGGTAAAGATATTTTTCCATTTTGTTAGTGCATATTTTTGAAGTAAAATTGAAATATTGTGCCCATGTTAATTTTTTTGATAATTCATTTAAATACTTTTCCAAATCTTTAAATTCTTCAATGAAAAAAATGAAGAAAATAAAGGAAAATTACCACTTTTTCGTTTATACATGGTGAACCGAGTCTCTTGTGTCTCACCTGGAACATATTTCTTATTTTCTTATTGCCATTCAGATATATGACCCATACATTCGATCAAAGGTCCTTTCAATAGTCTATTCTTGTACATCTATGCTGGGGACAATGAGTGGTGTTTACAAGGTATTTTGACTAAGTGACTACGAACTGTCCGAGTGGATTGTTAGGTTAGTGTGTTTTTCTTTTAAACTATTAACAGATCAAGATATTCTGTTTAGGCAGAAACAAGTTCTTTGATAGGTCCTTTGCTTAAACCATGGATGGACCAATTCTCTTCTATTCTAGAAATTCCAGTTCAATCTGAAAATCCTGATGATTGGAGTATCAGAATGGAGGTTAGTCTATCTATATGTGTTTATATATAGTTATATTCGTGTGTCATGTGTGTATGTATACTATACAAGCACACATACATGCATATCTTTCCTATTAGACATGATGTTGCATTTTTCTTTGTTAAGGTTTTGAAGTGCTTGAATCAGTTCATTCAGAATTTTTCAAGTCTCTTTAAAAGTGAATTTGAGGGTATGTTTTCTCCCCAAGTTGAGCTTCTAGGCATTTGTTTAGTTCTTTGATTTATTTGTTTACGAAATGCTTTTCACTGTAGTTATATTAGGACCTCTGTGGAATACGTTTGTCTCTTCTTTGAGAGTTTATGAGAAAGCATCTATTGAAGGAACTGAAGATTCATATGATGGAAGATATGATTCTGATGGGTCAGAGAAAAGCCTTGATTCATTTGTTATCCAGGTGATGATAGTGGCCAGCAGGTTTTCGTGTTGATCATTTATATTGCATAAAATGACATTATTCTGTTCGACATATTTTAACGTCAGAGTTAACTGACTGACTTTTGATGGTCTCCTTTAGCTTGTTATTTGGCAAGGAGGATTTCCTTTCTTAAATTGGTCAAACCTGAATCCAAAGGCGATACATTTTTCATTATTTAATATTGTGGCTTCATCAGCTTATTAGCGTAAAGGAATCTCTTTGTTTGATTTATACCTGTTATGAGTGTTTTATAGCTGTTTTTTGCTGAATTGTATGGAAAATGTCAAAATTTATAATTATAGACTTTTAAGTAATCAACTGGCTGAGGTTTGCATTGTTGGTCAGTTACAACCATCATCATGGTTGTATTCTGTTAGAGTAGTTTCATGCAGCTGTCACTGTCAGGTTGTTATAAATAATGCACTCAACTGGATGAACTTCTATAGTCTATATATAGCTCCTGTAAACAGAGGCTCATAACTTGTATATCTCAGAATAATCAGTATAAAATTTCTTTTCTTTTAGTTTGTTTCAATAAGTGTGGTGATTTTTTATATTAGCTTTTGAATTATCATTTTTCATTTTTTTTTATATATTTACAGCTCTTTGAACTCATGTTGACCATTGTGGGCAATCCAAGACTGAGAAAGGTTTGGTTCAGAGTATTCTTGCTATCTGTTTTTGCTGATTGTGTTCTATTGTGCCATTGCTTTGATCTGTGGTTTGCACTTCTATTAGGTGGTTGTGGGCAATATCAGAGAATTGGTGTACTATACTATTGCTTTTCTTCAAATCACAGAACAGCAGGTATGACATTTTTTACTGTTCTCATTTTGTTCATATTTGCCCTCATTTTGCTTAGTAGCATCTGATTGGCTTTCTGCAGATTCACTTTCTAATTCTTATGCTATTTAAAATGTTGTGCTTGTCATTTGAATAGAAAAACTGTAGCTTACTTGAGATGAGTGAAGGTGGATCTTTCCTGTACCCATTAATTATTTTTATTTTGTTATATCAGGCATAAATTAATGCCAATCTCTTACTGCTTCATATATCACTTTACTGCACATGTGCATGTTTATGTTAGATAGAAAGGAAGCAAATGGTGTATTGGAGTCTTTTCATGGATTCCATCCTACATAGGGATGGCAACAGGCGAGACGAGTGTGGGTTTGACTGTACTCGTCCTCCTCCCTGTCCCCTCTAGAATTAAAAACCCATACTTATCCCTATTTTTGATACCTAACGGATATGAAATTTGTATCTTATCCTCATCCCCGTTGTGTAATGGGTATACTTGTACCATCCAACTGTTTATTAAATAATCTTTTACCAAAAATAAAAGTAAAATCAAAGGAAACTCGAAATTATCAAGAATTCAATACCAAAGGAATGCATATTTTTTTTTTTCTCTTCAATGACAAATAACAATGAGTAAATTATAATTGTAAAAATTTCGAAGTGGAGTATTAAATAAATTAAGGGTGTGTATTTAAAATGGGAACAAGTATGGAGATAAGGACGGAGATGTGGCAGATACATACTCATCTCCGTTCTCGTATCCAGTTTAAAAAGTTGGGTATTAATCACAATACGCATGCCTAGTCAATATGGGTTTCCTCGTTAGTATAGGGATGGGTTTGGACAATACTTATGAGTTCACTTTTTATTTGCCATCCTTAATCCTGCCTGGTGTTGCACCAATGTATTTTGGATTTTGCATTTTTCTTTAAACTTTGTCACTACTTTTTACTCAGTTGAACCCATTTTACCAATGTCATAGAGTGGTGCACTAGTTAATCTTCTCTAGCATATGCTATCCATCGGAGGCCCAAACATGATTTGTATATTTTTGAAGTGATATATGACAACATAAAGGTCAAAATTTCAGGATATTTGTGACATAATGATTGAAATGTATTCCATTTCCTACATTGTTTTTCTGAAATTTTAAAAAAATTTGCAATGTTGCATGTGGTTGAGGCTTTGGGCTTTGTATCAATGTGACGCATTGTGATTGTATATTTATATTTTGTTTTGTTAAAGTTTCAAGATTTTGTTATAGTTGGAATTTTTTTGAGGTTTGCGTCAGAATGGCAAATATTATTTTTTTATTCAACATTACTAGACTCAGAAAATAACTTACTCAAATACCTTAATTCCATAATATGAAAAAAGGATTACTCAGTGGATGAGGTTCCCATCACTGTGGACCTGCAAAGTATCATATATATGAAGCCGTAACTCAATAGTAAGAGAGGCTGTTTGCATGATTAGAACCAGTGCTATTACTCTAAGGATTTTTTTTTTTTTCTACCCAAAATATGACAGCTGTAAAATCTCAGCTGATATTATATACATATAAAATAAGCATATGCAATCAATTGTTGTTTACTGTGGTTTGGTCTAGATGTATTTGGCTGTATCTTGTAATAGTGCAAATACGGCAATTTAGAGCAGGGCCTTTGATGTTCTACCCGTCTCTTTTTTCCTTATAATTTCCTGCAATTGAATTCTATTACTATTTTTATTACCAAAGAATTGTGCATTCTATTTTTAGGTTCATACATGGTCTGCGGATGCTAACCAGTTCATTGCTGATGAAGAGGATGCCACTTATAGCTGCCGCATCTCTGGTCAGTATCTCCCTTGAAGAAACTAGAACTAAGCTGAGAGAGAGAGGTTACGTAAACTGAAAATGAATTTGCATTACTAATGTTGAAGTACTAAGACAGGATTTATACAGACTAAGTAGCTTGCACAACAAGCTATGCTGAGTATAAACAAGAATTTTCCCAAATCTTACATCATCCCTATCTTGAGTGGATTTAGGGGGTTGAACTTCTTTCTCATATTTTATTTCTTTTTCGGTCCCTGTTTCTAGTTCAAGTCTCAGGAGGTAGCAAAGAAGAATAATCTTCCTTTCGTATAGCCTCCCCTTGAAGATGATATAGGTGAAAGTAACTTTGTTGCTAAAAAGAAATGACATATCTAGACACAAATTTTTGGATGGTGGGTGATATCAATTATATCCCTTTTGTGTGCATGAGTATCATACGAAAAGACACATTTGCTCTAGGATCAAGTTTTCATCTAGCACCGTTATGGACATGGACATAGACCCACACCCAAATATTCTTGGAATGAGTTTATTTGATGTAGTCAGTCTGGGATAGAAAGAAGACAGAGCATCCATAGGACGTTTTGAGGCTAAAACACTAGAAGGTAATTTATTACTTAGATATCATGTTGTAAGAGCCTTATGTTGAAAAAGAAGAGTTCGAGTTTGGTCAAGTAAGTGTTCATTTTTTCTTTCAATAATCCCATTTTGTTGGGGTGTTTTGATACGAGATGGTTCATGAATGATACCCTCCTTACAACAAAAGGACTTAAGTTCATGATTAAAACAATCTTTGACATTATCGGATCTAATTCTCTTAATCCCCTATTTCAGTTGTTGTGTCAACTGAGTCTGCCATGGCTCCGGCAAGACAAAGGCAATGAATGACAATATAAACCCCATCAACAATTAAGGCTGCCTTCAAAGAGATGATCGACAACAATGAAGGTTGTCAGGTTGTCTTCTAGGATTTTGGATTATTGATAGGAATGAAGGTTCTCATCTAGGATGTTTGGATGCGTAGTCAGAGGAGGCTCTTAGTCTGATTCCATATCAAATATTATGGTAGAATAGAATGGTTTTATTGGTAAGAGTATTATATATATATATAAGATTGGAAAACTAATTAGGAAATATAATAACAACGCTTAATGTAATCAAATCCCTATGATTCAGGATATAATCAGTTCCTATGATTCAGGGATATTTCCTTTATACACTTTAATTATAATATGCTAAATATGGAATAACAAAATATGACTCCTGACAGATTTCAATGCTTCAGTTATGTTTTATATTGAGTTTGTTTCTTTTTATATATTTTCATATGCTTAATCAGAAAATACCTTTTGTTAGGTGTGCTTCTTCTGGAAGAGGTTGTAAATTCTTTTGAGGATGAAGGAATTTTGGCCATAATAGACGGTACGAAACAATGGTTCAACGAGTCTGAAATCAGAAAAGCTGCTGGCAATGCAAGCTGGTGGAGGGTAAATACTGAATGTCTATTCTTGTTGGATCTAGAAACTATCTTATGTTTGGTAAATTCGATTGGCCGGCTGACAGGCTCTTTTGAAAGTAATGCTGACCCAATTCTGTTTATTTTGTTGGCATGTAACTCTATGTTATTGAAAAAGTAAGGTGCCCCAGAATCTGCACTCAAGTTTCTAGATGCTTCAACTAGGAAAAATTATCAATGTCTGATGGGGAATTGTCCACTTATACAGCTAATTTTTTTAAGACAATTTCATTTATACATTTCAATAACCTTAGACACTATGAACCGCTCATTTATACATTTCTCAAACATGTTCTTTAAACTCCTTCATATCTGACAATTTGTCTTTCGCAATGGACAATCTGTCTTCATTTTTGCTACGTCCTTTCCTTGTTGACCGGCCGACCTTTCTAACACTCTCAATTGACTTTCCATGATCACCTCTTCCTCATGTCGGACCAAACTTGTTATTCCCCAAAGTTGTATTATTTCTTGGAGAACTTCCAAATAATATTTTCTCATAGAGCATTCCCTGTCGTAGAAACTAGTACCCTTTCTATCTTTTACCCCACAAGATAAGAATATGTAGACATTCTCAGCCCCTTCCTCTGACAGTTGTTAGCAACTAACTAATTCTTAAATTTCTTTCTATAATAAACTTTTCACACCCTCTCATTCGCCTTTCTTTCAGCTGCACAAATGAATATAGCAGAAGAAAGAAAAGGGTGTGGTTTTGCAACAATGCTGGTTGGGCATGAGATTACATAGGTCCTTAATAAGTGGGTTTATGCCTAACTCAACTTTACAAAACCGACTTATGGAGTGAGGATTATATCCGACTTATATACATATATATATATATGTATATATATATATATATTATAATACTTATTCCTAGTAGGGTGAGAATTGTATCTCACTTATATATTATAATTCAATCTTATTCTTAGTTGATGTGGGATCTCCAACACACCTCCTACGTCGAGAAATTAACATCTCGAGTATGAGATTAAATATTTATAGGTGGTTTAATAGGAGTGCGATAATAATAGTCCTAAGGAACATGATTAGGATATGTTCAGAATGATTTTGATACCATGTCAGTAACACGGTTTATGCCTAACTCAACATCGCAAAACTAACTTTTAAGGTGATGGTTGCACCTCACTTATATATTATAATTCAACCTTATTCCTAGTAAGGTGGGGATTATACTCTACTTATATATTATAATTCAACCTTATTCTTAGTCATGTGGGATCTTCAGTAGGGAGAATGAAGATAAAACAAATAATGATTAACATCACTTTGCATCGTTCCAAACTATTGGGTGATAGTCCAAAAATGCCCAAACCATGCGTGGGAGATTGCTTGAGACCATACAAGACCTGCATTGATGACATATCACTTTAGACTCCTCCTCAACAACAAATCTAGGAGTTGCTCGATGTAGACTTTTGCATTAAGATCAACATGTAGAAATGCATTTTTAATGTCAAGTTGAAACTAAGTCTGAGTGACGAATAACTGCTACGGAGAAGAGAAGTCAAATAAATGTCATTTTGGCCACGAGAGAAAGTATTATTATAATCTTGTCCATATATTTGTGTGTATTTTTTGGCAATTAGATGATATTTGTAGCCATTAATTTTACCATTAGGTATTGTTTTAAAAGTGTACAACTACCGACACACTATAATTGATTTGCCAGATGGAAGATGAACTAATCCAAAGTATCACAAACATCTCATTAATCGCGCTTGTTGTCACTTTGGGTGAGATAAAGTTGTCATATGGAGACTTAGTAATAGGAGATTGACGTGTGATAGTACATGCTTGATAGAGCAACTTTGGAAAATGTTGCGTGTGATTGTGTCTAGAGATTTCTGCCTTTGAGACATGTGGAGTTTGATTGTGCTCAAGGAAGCCACCCAAATTATGAACTCTATTGGCACCTTGAACAATGTTTGTTGATGAGCAGCGGTGGCTGGTGACGACTTAACTGGAGACAATAGAGTGGGACTGCACCCACTCTACCAAGTTCAGAAACTGAGCATTAGGATTCTTAGAGCTTGAATCACTTGAGCTCACTCAACTGCAGTGTAAATGAACAAAATGAGTACTAAAAAAGGAAGAATGGACATGTTCAGACTATGAGAACCTGCACATGTATAGCCTGAGAGCATATATACACAAAAGCAGCCTTTTTCTTTTGCATTGGTTATTTCCTAAGAGTTTTAATCAATTATTTTGTAAGAGTTTTAAATATTTTTTGCTTCCATTTTATTTCTCTGTTCTGAAGTCTAAACTATTTTATTATTTAATACATGTTAATTTTTGGCAGATAAGAGAAGCTACTCTTTTTGCCCTATCATCTCTTTCAGAACAACTATTTGAGACAGAGGTTTGGGAATCCTATTTCAGTTGTGAATTCTGATATGTAGAATTAGAAATTTTCATTTCCATCCTCAATAACTTGTGTTTTCATTTTGTACTTGATTTGTTATTGATACAGGAAACTGCCGGGGTTTATACAGGTGACTTGAAGCACCTGGTTGAGAATATTTTCGCAGTAGACTCTCTAATAGGTTGATTTCAACTCTTCCCTTGCCATTTTTAAGCTTCCATTCTGATTCAATGAATGCAGCTGTGTCTGACACATTTTTTAATCTTATTTTTTCACTTTTGTGCCAGGTCCTCTTGAATGCCCATTTTTGTATGCCCGCATTTTTACTTCAGTTGCTAAATTTTCTTCTTTGGTGAATGATCCTGTCCGAACTTTTAAGATTTCATCTCTCTCTCTCTCTCATAACTTGTAATTGATCTTTAATATTTTACAGATAAGCAGTGGCTTACTAGAGCACTATCTCTATTTAGCAATGAAGGCAGTTACAATTGATGTGTAAGAATACTTGTCTCAGTTGGTAATCTTTCTGTAATATACTCTTCTAACTTTGAATATAACAGGCCCCCACCTGTAAAAGTAGGTGCCTGCAGAGCACTTTCTAGCCTCCTTCCTGAAGCAACAAATGAAATTGTCCAATCGCAGTTGTTGGGTTTATTTTCATCCCTCACTGATCTTCTTAATCATGTAGCCCACAATATAAATCCTTTTCTTCTATATCTTCTACTATTGTTGCATGTAATGATTACCAAAATATAATTTCCAGGCATCAGAGGAAACCTTGCACATGGTTCTTGATACATTGCTTGCTGCAGTAAAAGCAGGTTAGGTTGTATATTACCCAGATATTGGCACAGGCACATACACGCAAGCACAAGTATATGATTGTATTGATGTATTTCTGGATACTAGCTTGATTATATATTCATACTTGTAATAGGTAAATATTCTGTATTCTTGTTTTTTCCCCAAAATTATTAGATTCGCCTGTGCAGAATATGCATTATAATTTATTAATCACTGGGCTGAGAAGTTTTTTCTAACAAGTTTTTACTAAAATTTATATCTTGTTTCCATTTCATATGTATTTATTCCCTCATCATTACTTGTTATAGGTCGAGAATCATCAACAGTAGTTGAAAACATGATTTCTCCTGTAATCCTTAATGTGTGGGCATCGCATGTTTCGGATCCTTTTATCAGTATTGATGCACTTGAAATTCTTGAGGTAATGATTTTATTTTTATCGTCAGAGTTACTTGGTTGTTTTTCTTAGCATATTGCATTAGTCATGACTGATGTTGTCAACATTAGGTTGAGGTAGGACTGTAAAACAAGAGATTCTAACGTGGAATGTTCCATCCAACCAATTACAGGCCAAAGTTTATGTAAAAAATCAGTGCTGTTTTAAGAAATCAATCTTAGATAGGGGTTTCTAGTGGTCAATCCGGAAACCACTAAAGAGGAATAGCATAGCAGAACTCAGGATACATTATTCTATTTTTTACAATTGTTATCTATTGTAATATATTATGTGTCATGCTTTATTCAACATTATTATTATTACTATTATTATTTAAGAGCATCTTTTGAAAAAGTTTTTTTCTTCACTTAAGATACTTTTATGAAAAATATGTTTATTAAATAAACTGGATGCTTGGGACATCATTTGAAATTTAATAGAAAACCTTTTTCCTTAAAACTAAGTTATCATGAATATGAAAGCACACGTATGAAGATAATTGTGTGCTGGGTGTTATGTGACATGGATTGAGAGATCTGTTGTATGTGCCTGTATATATATACTCAGAAATACACTTATGTGTTGGTACTTTATGTATGTGCTATTCTCTATGATGTTATTTAACCCGAATCTATCATTTGTCAAGCTCTATGTATAGATTTCTAGGTTCATAACTGCTGTGGACTTTGGAAACAATTATTTTAATGCTTGCTTATAAATAATTTCTTTTGTCATCTGATTGATTATATTTATTCTTTTTTTCCAGGCTATCAAAAGCATTCCTGGATGCATACATCCATTGGTTTCCAGAATTTTGCCGTATGTTGGACCAATTTTGAATAAAGTAAGACTTCAAAGTTAACCAAGTGTCAGTGGTTAGTGATTTTAGAATAATACCTGTTACTTACACACCTATGTAAATTTTCTTCTAGCCACAAGGGCAGACTGAAGGCTTGGTAGCTGGATCATTAGATCTGGTAACAATGTTACTGAAGGCAAGTATTGTTAGAAACATGTCATCCTTGACCTTTGAGCACTTTATCTTTTGACTTTCTCAGCTCAGTTCGTTGTAGCTATATACAGAATGCCCCTGCTGATGTAGTGAAAGCAATATATGATGTCTCTTTCAATGCTGTTATCAAAATAATCCTTCAAAGTGACGACCATAGTGAAATTCAGGTTTTTTATAGATACACATCCTATTTTGTTATTTATATTTTAAACTACTACTGATTGGAGCATAGAATTAAATATATGCATTGACTTGATATGAGCAGAATGCTACAGAATGTTTATCTGCATTTATATCTGGGGGAAGACAAGAAATTCTTGCGTGGGGATCTGATTCTGGATCAACTATGAGAAGTTTACTTGATATAGCTTCAAGGTAGTTGGCAGTTTTTTCACATCTCTAAGTAAATTGATTACCATTATTGCTTCAAGCTCCTTTCAGCAATAGTTCGAACAATTTTTAATTCCTTGTTATTTCTTGAAGCTTTTGCTTTTAAACCTTCCTCTAGAATATGGAAAAGGAGAAAATCAGCATGGGAAATGGATGAGTCACTGCTGTTTCTATATTTTCTGCAAACTCAACCTGTTACCTAATTTTATACATAGCTTTAAAGAAAACATTCAGTTTATTTTATTGTTACCTACCATTTTTAAGGATTGTGTAGAACAATGAGTGGAAGATTCAACTACAATAATAAAAAACAAACTAAGCCTCAACCCCCGGGTAGAGTTTGATGCTTGGATCGAACAACGTCAATGTACTATTATGGATCATATCTATAGACAAACTCGAGGCACTCTTTCATTTGACTTACCCAACCTGAATTCTATGGTTTACATCATCTCTTGTTTCAGTGTCATTTTGTATCACGGACCCATGATAGTAAAACTGTGTGACTTGTGGTAAGGTATGGTTTCCAAGATTCAACTGTAAACTAGGATTGGTATCTCTTGTTATATTTACAATCTTATACTCCATCTTCTGCTTAAATTCAAAACTTGAACTTCGAAAGCTTTTGCTTTCATATTTCTAGCTTCGAATTTAGTTCCTCTGAAAATCTCTAACTTGAATTATATCATCAACGAAAGACATGCATAACCTACACCCTTGAATATGCCTTAGTAAGCACATCCTTTACCGTGATATAAAGATAAGGGTTAAATTGATCCTTGATTTATCTCTATACCTATTGGAAATCAGCTATGCCCTCATTTTCTGTTCAAACTAGTATTATTAAAACTGAACTGGTGCGTCAAGTTTACCAGCTCTATCAACTTTATAATGGTTAGTTGGTTTGAGATGTCATAACTGGTCTTAGTTAATTGATGCAACAGCTTGATCGGACTGGCCATATGTCCAGTTTCAAGTTGAATCTATGGCTTTATAGTGTGGATCATTTGTTAATAGCCTAGTGTTTGTGCAGTTTTGTATATTTCCTTTGTTCTTGTTGGTAGGGATTAATGTACTTCTCTACTCATCCAACTTCTTCGATCATACCATCTAATTAAAAAACTTTGACACTAATATCTCTCTTCTAGACCCTTCAATAACTCATTCAGTATTTAGTTCTGTCCTATTGCTTTGCTATTGTCCGTTCTGATGCAAACGTTTTTAATTGTGGTAAACCCTAGCCTACCTACAGCCTCATTGGGGACTGCATTAGGTGCACAACTTCAAGAGTGGTGTTTAGTCTCACATTGACTAGATTGATGTTACAAATAATGTTTGTAAAGCTTGGTCAATCTTCACCATAAAAATTAGTTTTCTCTTGGCATTAGGTCATAAGTCCCAATTCCAAGATGCTATCAAAGTTTATCTTAGATCGATTGTTGGACCATTTGCATTGCCATGGTCTAGGCTGATGGCCTTGGGCAGAGAGGGGTGTGTTGGAAAATGGCTTTAGGTGAGGTTACCCAGAAACCTACCTTAATTACAACCTCTTTGGGAGTTTCCTTAATTGCAGCCTCAGGGGTGGTGTTTAGTTGCACATTGACTAGAGACGTGACTTTAATAGTTGAAATCAAGGACAGGACTGAACAAATGATATGATTAAGCAAAATCACGTGATATGATCCTATAGGGCCCTAATTCAACCCACTTTCCTAGATTTGATATTGAAAATAGAAAGAATGCTTAAGAGATAAAGCATTTAGCTGATTCGTATACTTTTAAGGACGACCCTTACATTAGAGATACACAAAAGAAGGTATGAGAAACCTACACATAGGTGACATCTACGTAATAAAAAAGATAAGTTAACCTATTTTAACAAGTTAACCTTTCAAATAAGTTAAACAAGTCTAAAACTCCTCTAGTTGGAACCATAGATTGTATGTACAAAACTTGCAAGGACTTGGTTAAAATATTTGCAAGTTGAACATTGGAGCTGACAAGTTTCATGCAAATTTGGACAACTTCTCTTGAGAAAAATGACAATCAATCTCTATATGTTTGGTTCTCTCATGAAATATAGGATTGGAAACAACGTGAATAGCATGGTTCTCACAGTTGATGCTCATTTGTTGAATTTCACAAATTTAAGCTCTCGAAGAAATTCTTTTATCCACACATGTTCACATGTAAGTGATGTCATCACCCTATACTCAACTTTGACTATGATCGAGTAAACACATTTTGTTTCTTTGGTTTCTTGGTCAAGGTTTCCATGATAACTTGGAAGAAGATGATAGTTAAATGAATAAATACCCAAATTGGTTCTTGAAAGATGAGTGCACTGATTGTTATGTCCTTGATTCAAATTTTCATGTAAATAAGTGTTTGAAAAATTTATGTGTTTGCAGCTAAGTCTTTTATGGGTATTTGATATTTAATACGCAAATTTCTTTATATTTGATACATAAGGACTTATATGCAAGCGGGTGAATTTTTAAGTGCTCATTTGAATGAAAATTTTAATTAGAAACCTATTAACTAGCACACAGGGACCAATTTAGGTATTTACTAATTTTACTATCATCTTCTTCCAAGTTATCAAGGAAACCTTGGCAAAGAAACCAAAGTTCAACAAATGTGGAGAATGATTGGAAACTTTTGCCGTTGAATTTTTTTTAAGTAATTGTGGGGGGGCCAGAAAAGGAGAGGATGGTCGAGAAGCCATTTTAGACATGAGAAAGAGAAGACAAGGGTAAAAAAGGAAACCCTCAAGGTGTTGAAGAGGACTTGAATTTCAACCAGAAATAAAAGGAGGAAACAAGAGTTGGAGGAGGAACTAAAGAGTTTGGCGATGGGTGAGGCAGAATCTGCTCGCCTCTGAGATCGGATGGGTTCTCTGTCACTCGAAGAGACACTCTAGATCTGGTGTTGGCTGGCAAAGATGGACACGTGGTTCTATGTTGAATGATGAGAAGAACACGAGTCTGAGAAGAAAAAATGTTGGTTGATGGCAGGCAACCGTGACGATGGTAGACTCACAGGACAATGACAGACAAAGCGGGTACAACCCACTCTGATACTGGTGAAAATAGAGAGAATTCTCAAGAGATAAATTCATCTCTTAACTTATTCATATCTTATAAGGATCATTACATCACAGATACTCCGAAAAGATATGCAGCCTATACATTGGTGACAAATTGGTAATGCAAAAGATAAGTTAACGTATTGTAACAGTTTATCCCATTCAATTAAGTTAAACAATTCTGACAACTAAAAAAGGCTTTCACATTAGATATAAGATTGTTATAATAGACCTTTAATAGGCTTTCTTAAGTAGTTTTGTGCTGTACCAAGGATCCTAGATATGCCTTTACTTGGATTTTATTCTTTCCTCTCCTCACTGTATTTGACAACAAAATTAAGCTCTCTAAATAATATTGTATCCTTTTTGTTAGAATGTAATTAGTCATTAACTGTTATAGATTTGTTTATCATTAAAGTTGGCCCCACTGGTGAAATTAATCATATCAAAGCCATCCAAAGGATAGGGTATACTTTTTGTCCAGTTGCCAAAATGACTACGGTTCCTCTTTTCTTTCCAATGGCAGCTATTTGTCATTGGTCTCTTTATCAATTGGATGTTGAAAGTGCTTTTCCTCATGAAGATTTAGAGGAGGCCTTTATTAAAATTCTCTTTTGTGCTGTACATATATCTGTACCTAGGATCCTTGATATGCCTTTATTTGTTTCTTATTCTTTACTCTTCTTACACAATTACAGTTAGATAAATATCAAAACCTAGGAGAGGAAAATTAAGCTCTCTAAATAATTGTCTTTTCATTTATCTCAAGTTAGATCATATCTCCGAAACCAGCGACATATCATAACAGAAATATATCTGAACAAATAGAACGTGTAAATCTTGGGCAATTTGTCACCTTATAAGTAAGTTTTATGGTATCGAGTTAGGTCTCAAGTCTAAATTCTAAGATATTCTCTTTACTACATCTTGTCATCTGAACTCTCCAACCTCTATTACAGTAACAAGTAGGAACATTTTGTTCTTTTGTTTTATTTTAGGTTTTTTGCTTATGTGTGCATGTGGGCTTATTCGCTAATCTCTGTTTCTGATTTGTTTTATGATTTCTTTTATTTTGAACAGACTACTAGACCCAGAATTGGAAAGCTCTGGGTCTCTCTTTGTTGGGAGTTACATTCTTCAACTTATTTTGCATTTACCATCACAGATGGCAGTACATATTCGAGACTTGGTTGCTGCACTTGTCAAACGTATGCAATCTGCTCAAAGTGCTGTCCTGCGAAGCTCATTGCTTATTGTTTTTGCTAGACTGGTAATATAGCCAATTTTTTCTGATTGAATTTGAATGATTCAATGGTCAGTTTTTTGTTGGTAACGGTTAACGGTCAGACCTATCTATTTTTTATAAATAACTTTGGAGGATGAAAGCAAACAGTTCTATGGGCAGTCAATTGAATGATTCTAACGTCTGCTTCTTTCCCTCTGTCCACATGGATAATTTTCCAAAATATTACTTAAAATTCAGGTACACATGAGCGTTCCTAATGTTGGACAATTTATTGATTTGCTGATCTCGATTCCTGCGGAAGGATATGCTAATTCGTTTGCTTACGTAATTTCAGAATGGACCAAGCAGCAAGGTGAACATCCTTCTACTATTTTTTTTTTTGGTTTAAGATATTTTGGTATGTGATTTATTTGGTATTTTCCATTTTGCAAATAATGAGTTTGTCCATAGATCTGAAAGATGTGTCTGTAACTGCTCTTTGGTATGTAGTTATCCTCATGCATGAATAGTTGAAAGATTTTATTTGTCACTAACTACTAAGAATTCTAATATCTAATTATGCTAACTCCTTCCCCTTTCCTAGCCTCTGCGTGTGAATAGTTACACTTTTTGGGTGAAACTCATGTTTATGTTACTTTCACCTCTGTCAAACATGAGAATGATCAATAAGGAATGCTGAAGTGTGCATAAACATTTTCTTCCACGTGATATATGATTGCAGGCGAGATACAGGGAGCATATCAAATAAAAGTAACTACAAGTGCCCTGGCCTTGTTGCTAACCAGTAGGCACAATGAATTGGGAAAAATACATGTCCAAGGCCATCTAATTAAGGTATTACTGTTATATGATTTATCTATTTGCTCTCTTTTTTTCTTCACCCGGGAGGGTGGGAGTACTTTTGCTGATTTCCCGAGCTTATTGCTTCATGAAGTCTGGTGAGGGAATAACCACAAGATCAAAAGCTAAATCAGATCCGAATCAATGGGTAATATTGCCACTTCGTACAAAGGTAATTCCTTTTTTCATTATATATAGTTGTTTTCATGTCATGTTGACATCAAATTATATTAAGAATTGACTGCAGAGAATACTGAACCAAAGTTTTATTGATCAATATCTGAACAAAAATTATGATCATGCTACAACAGATCTATCTATATGTCAGAGGATCATTACTGACATGTCAATCATAAATGTCTAATAGTATTAACTGACGAAAAGGAGTGCAAGCAAACTAACAAACAAAATATTCTAAGAGAAATATCTATCTCTAACATCCTCCTCAAGATAAAGGTGGGTGACAGACAACTGGTTAATCAACCAACTTAAGCTTTAATCAACCAATCCTTTGCTCTCATGTAGAGAAAAGAAGAATGCTTTGAGCTTTATGTGATCTTCAGACAGACCTTGAGTTCTCATGGTAGCGCATACTATATTGAACTCCTTTAAGTGCTTCTGGATAGATTTATCTAAACAGATCCTTAATCAATATTATTAGGTCAACTATCACAAAGTTTATTCAATAACCTCTTTTCCCTTAAGATGCTTACCCAAACGTACCCTAGGTCAACTATCCCAATGCTTACAGGAATGGTTTCATACTACTTCTCTTGCACTTGTATCAAAATTATTTTGTAAGGCTCACAGTGCAGTTTCTACGATTAATTGCAATTTGCAACAATGTTACTGTGTTAACATCCTGATTAAAATTTACGGTTATCTGTAAAAGAAGACTATATGTAAGTTGAATGTTTTAATATTGTATCATAAACTGAGTATGTTTTCTCTTTCTTGAATATCTTGCAGATAGTGGCTTTGTTGGCGGATGCATTAACTGAAATACAAGAACAAGTTTTGGAAGCTGATGATGTGGTATTTAATGCATATTGATGTGTACTCTAATTATACACTAATTAGTAAAGTTGCTACCTAATGTATAAACTTTGTTCAGGATAGTGACTGGGAAGAAGTTAAAGCAGATAGTATTGAAAATGATAGAGATTTTCTTTATTCAGTGTCTTCACCTTCGGGAAAAGCCACTGATGAACATCTTGAAGCAATGGCGAAAGTATTTAATGAGGTTTGGCTGAGTTACACTAGTTCTCACCTATCTTAATTTCTGTACTATGCAATTATATCATAGTTTTATACTGAAATTTAATATATTTTTATTTTATTTTGCTAAACTTATTTCACAATTACAAGGATCGAGATGATCAATATGACGATAACCTTTTTAGTGTTGCTGATCCTCTCAATCAGGTCTGTGATCCCGTGTCTGTTTTATTTATTCAATCTGATGCTCTAACTTGCATATATATATTTGTTAACAATTTACAATTATGGTTGCAAATGTGACAGATAAATCTGGCAAATTACCTTGTTGATTTCTTTGTCAGTTTTTCTCAATCTGACCGACAGCTCTTAGATCACATTTGCGAGGTTATCCCAGTAATATTTTTCATTTAGTTCACCTTGTAGTATAGACGATTGTTGCTTAACTTCTGAAATTTTTCATGGCTTGCACTGCAGAGCTTGACTCAGTCTCAACGAAATGCCATTCAAATGGTACTGAAGAGATGAAAATTTAGTGTGTGATCAAGTGCTGTCTCAAAGATGGGTTGATAATACTTCAAAGAAACAAACAAAGATATGGTTAGAAACCAATATTTTTCCAATATTCAGGTTGAGGAGGTCTGCAATTATGAAAGGTGTTTTCCCTCTGCTGCAGTGTTCCCCCGTTTTTGTCTATTGATTTTTAATGGATGTGTTATTGTATGTATTGGTGATGTTTTGTTTTAAGTTGGTTTCTGCCCATATATAATTGGCCAAATATTGTCCGTATACCAATTGTGTTGATTGTTCAAGAAAAGGAAGAAAAGTCCGTTGGTAGCATATGGTGCATGACAATTTCAATTGTATCGGTTCCTGCTTGTTACTATTCCCTGTCAGAAAACTGTTACGATTCCCTGCTAGAAAACTGCTACTTTTGCAGCCTAGAGTTAACCATTGGTTGTAGTAATGATTTATCGCTTTCCCTCCCTACTTTGTAATAACCCCTTTCTTTTCTGGAGAAAACAAGACTCATTAAGTACATATAATTTTGATTTCTGCGAGATTGAGTGAATTTTCTCAAACTGTATTATATCTGTCCTCTTATGTATAAATTGAAATACTGCTCGATTAAACATGAACTTGCCAATCGTTACCACAAATTATTAAATATTCTCATTTCTAAAGTCTAACTGCTATCAAAATGGACCATTTTACTTAGAATTGTAATTAATGGTGCTGTTATTTAATAATGGATCATTTCACTTAGGATTGTAACTAATGGTGACGGCATTTAATAAGTCCTATGTTACTTTTTGGTTGAGATGTTAATTAAGTCCTTAGGTTGTATTTCAAAATGTTAGTTTGAGATAAAACACAAGTGATTTTAGACTTACAGAAGCGCTTTGCACTAAAAATTGTTTTTGCAATGAGGTGCCTTAATTCAAATTAGTCACTTGAAGTCCGACAAAATCAAGCATTGAAAATTTAGAGTGGTAGGTGTGTAGGAAGGTGAGCAGATAGGAAAATGTTAGTTTGACAATTACACTTAGCATATGACCTATGCCAATTGTTGAAATGACATTTAGAGCTAACTTATAAGGGCATAAATGGTTTTTTCTTCTCAAAGTTTCCTTCTTTTTGGTGTCTCTTCCACTTCTATTTGTATGAAAAACATTAATAATTTTAATAATACATAATATAAATATATTTCTAAATATTAAATATATAATTTTATTTTATATATTTA
>Ga0123340_1000666_pt1 | contig 24623 bp, 9 predicted proteins | sample SirMexnodulemix_FD_89961 | JGI IMG/M metagenome (GOLD analysis project Ga0123340, IMG submission 89961) | Root nodule microbial communities of legume samples collected from Mexico - Siratro Mexico nodule mix | ecosystem: Host-associated > Plants > Roots > Nodule | place: Mexico: Nepantla...
TATATATATATTCTAAATATTTTATAATAATTAGGTTTAAGATTCAACAATAAATAATAATAATAATAATAATATTCTTTGTAAGAACAAATTTCTTAAAAAATTATATACCAAATACTTTCACCTTTAAAAAACATTTTACCATTTTAAAAAATTTGTTACCCTGAACCAGTTCCTGTCCGGTTCATCACAATGTCGGTTCGAACACCACCAATTGTATTCTTACAAAGTAAATATAAAGTAATACACTCCACCTACAAAGTATCAATTTAAAATTTTATTTAGTGAATTTTGCATAGTCCCTTCTACACTTTATATAGAAAATTTTGTGTTAGTTATAAGATGTTAAAATCAATCTTCAAACACATTTAGGAATTTACTTTTATTTTCCAGATTTACTGTAAGATTTAATAATAAAACAACTTATAGTGAATCACAATTTGTGGACCCCGTAACAATAGAAATCACTTCATGAGCAGAAAAAATGACTTACAGTAATTCAGATGTCACATTCATACTCACATGTCATTAGTTAAAATTAATGAATGCAATTATTTGTATTGGTCTCAATTAAATTACTTACAAGAGAATCCTTCATTTTGCATCTCACTTAAGTGCCAACAAATGTAAAGACAGCACAATACCTTACTCTACTAAGTTCTACATAAATCAGAATGCAATTGAATTGAATTAATAATCAGAAGCAGATATCAAATAAATATTAAAACCACAAATGCTAGTTAAAGATAGTTTTGTTGATTTAGTAGAATGTAATTCAACAAGGAGTTCATACAGTAAGAAAGGTACATAACTAGTAATAGATAAAAGCATAAAGTAAGGATTAATGGCACACAACCATGTGTTCATGAAATCCAGACATTAGCTACATTGTAGAGTGACTATATCTGAATAAAGTACTTGATATAAATTAGTAGATATAATAATAAACATCTCATGGATAGTTCTCCTCGTTAGACAAAAGACCAGTTCATGAACACAAAGGCAAGGCAGTGATTGGAATCATTATCATCCAGAACTTTGCATACTATGGCCTGCTCATAGGACACTGGTCGATTCATACTTGATACACATATTCCTGCTGGAAGGTATGTAAACCCCTGAAATGAAAAGGACAGCATAAGGATAAGCACTAGTTATATTTACAAGACTTGAAAGGAATAGATAAAAACAACTTTCTATAAGTAATACTAATAAGAGAAGTACATGTGCTAGTTTACTAGGGAATTACCTGTTGCATTATCTTGGAGAACTCAATGCAGAGAACCTTCCTGCCAGATTCATCAAGAACTTTATCCAGTATTATGTCTTGAAGAGCAACAAGAGTGGTTTCAAGCATATCGAGTCCAGCTTGGTTTGCAAAGGTGAACACCGGAGATGCCTGCATGATTTTGGCAATCAACAAGATTACTTAATTGAGTTTATTGGGTTCAAGACAAGTGCTTGCTGAAGAAAAAATATTAGTGAGGAAGACTAGACTTATATAAAGGCAAAGGGTGATTACATTAGTTCTCACAGAACAGCATAATACAGCATCTGAATGGTGCCAAAGTTGCTTCAAGATTGCATCCCCAGATGTGGACTCAACTCTAAAAAGGTCTGTGCAGGTGTGCAGCCTGTAAAAAACAGTCTTTATTACATCAGACCAGACAGAGGAAATAAGATGGTAAAAAAAATTTCCACTCGGTCAAATGAGTTTAATTTGTCTCAAAATAAGCCTTTTTCAGAGAATAACAGAACACAGCTAAACAACAAACCACAAGTTATCTAAAAATTCATAAATTGTCACATTTTTAGGAACTTTTACTGACCTGGAAGACTAGTGAAGACAAAAAAATCAAATGGTTTTGGAAGCTACATTAAACATAGCAAAAATAGAGTTGAGAGACAAGATAAAATAGAGGAATACAGACCTGTAGCTTCTGTAGATCCATCTTGCCAAGGTAAGAGCCTCTGGTGGACCAGTAAGTGACTTTGACAGCCCTAACTCTGTAGTACAGAGCCGAGAGGGTGCAATTGCCATGGCAACCCTCTGAACTGATCGCACCAGATTGCGCACATATTGGCGAGCCATAGCAGCCACGTTGTCCCGCAGATGGTTCTCAAAAGTAAACTGGAATGCAATTGTGAGGACTGACCTAAGGTTGTAGTTACTGAAATCACTTTCACCAGCAGGACGGGCATTACCAGATCCTATATCTAGTGCTGATGCCAAATCCAATGTCCTAGATGAAGCTGGACCATCCTGAAATGCAAAAATATTCAGTGTTAGTCAAGACATGTTCATATGCAGTAGGCTAGTAGCATGTATAAGAAAGGCTCATATGCTACTTGCCAAGTCCCTTCAAACAGTTATTTCAGAAAATAACTTCATGACCAAGTCAGTTCAAAAATCATACCGTTTTAGGATCCAATGGTATGATGCGGAAACCAGAAGGCAGTAACAGAGCATCATCTGCAAAAGATTCATCGATAGGTGCAAACACAAGCTGTGCGCATGCTCCAATTGCATTTTCATCAACTCCACTGCACAGCTGTAACATCAAATTGCATAATAAGTAAAAAGCGTTCACAGAAACAGTAGGAAACTCCTGCTTAAATAAGATAAAAAACCAACAGCTCACAAACATGAAAAAAATGGCTTTACCTGCAATAGATACATATCACAGGCTAAAGCTACATCATCAGGGGGAAATGCATTACCCTCAATACGAACTACCTCCAAGAACTGCATTATTGCATTGAGTGGCAAATGAGAATATACATGGGAAATATAGAATGAAGTTCATCAATCATGGATTGAAAAAAGATCAATACCTCCTCATGCTCAATAGTATGAGCAAGTGGTAAAATGACCTGGCTGCTCGGGAAACCACTAGGTCTTGCACAAGGAACTGCATAAGGACTAGCTTTGAGACATGAAGCAGAATATGAATCAACCCCATAATCAGCCCATTCAGAACGATGTTCCCTCAAAAATCGAACAAGCAAAGCAGGAGGAACATTCTGCAAACCATCAAGTTAAAGTTAGTATAAAGGAGATAAATACTCCGAATTCCATAAGATTATAGTATGTTGGGACATGGGGGCACAAGGACCAAGAGTTATTGGAATTGATACCAGATTAATTTAGACAAAAAAGATAATTTCGCATGATTTGATATGGGATGTACCTGCAGGAGCATTGATGCCTTGGCGCACAGAACTCCACCACCAAATGTTGGAAGCATTGATGCATTGTGATGGGAACCAGAAAACTTGTTGAGAGATGAGTTTATGGCTATGGTCACATCATCCACCCCATCATTACCAATCAGTGACCAACCATCATCCACAAACCCATTGACAGCATCATTGAACCCTCTAAATCAAATTATAAACACATAATTGCCCAATAAGGATTGATGAAGACAGAGTGATTAATCAAATACCCAACAACACAATGACCTTAGACTCCAAATACAAAGTGCCTTACTTGCAAAGCCTTTGACTAAATGTTCTCAAGACTGCAGGTTGACGACCCCCACCATAATGAACTTCTCCACTTGATTCTTGTGCAATTTGTCTTACATGTCGCAAGGCCTGTACAATAAATTTAAACATTTTAATAAAAATTTTGACACGGTCAAACATATAAATCAGTGTCACTTGTAAGGAATCTCACAGCAGTAGTCAATTTCTGAGCCAAGAATTTTGAAGATTCATAGAGGGGCCTCAGTACTTCAGGAACACTCCAAACCTACATCAACAATTAAGTTAACATACTCGAAAGATGGAGTTCAAAGATATGGAAATTTCAAAACTAATTCCAATTGCATCATTGTCCTTACATCCAGATCCATGTGATCAACAATGTGAATAATCGATCCACCACCTTCGCAGGATCTAATTAGATAGCCACTAGGAAGGACTTCAGCTCTTACAAAGTTTAAAGCAGGAGGCCCAGTTGGGCCACCAGTGGAAGAAGTCAAAGACCTCTCACAAATCTGCAAGCAAAATAACAAAATAGATAGTTTTGTCAAGAGAAGTTATCCCTATAAAAGAAGCCATGTCTGTAATCAAGAAAAACACAACAATCAAGATTCTTCTCAGTACCACAAGACTTCCATCTTCCAAAGTTGTAGTGTATCTTAGAGTCCAGAAGTCTCTTGCAGCTGCCAAGGTTGTCGGTGCATATGTCTGATAAAAATCAAATTCAAAATATCAACAGAACAATAGAGGAAGTGATTCAAAAGTAAATCAAAATGCAATTCCACTTTCTTTTGCATAAAATGACCACTATACCTGCATGTACATGAGCTCTATTGTGCCCCCATTCGCTGTGGGGACTACGCTTAATACATTGAGACATCGACAGTCACGATACCATGATGGACGATCTTTCAGAATCTCCGCAACCTGAGATGGTCGATGGTCGATGAAGCAATGTTTCTTTGTTCAGCAAAGAAAATAAATCTTCAGCAACTAGACATTACTATTAAAGCTAAATACCTTAGTGGGCTCTAGGCTCACAAGGCCACAGGCTCTTGCTGCTACCCCATTACAGTTGGGAGAAACAGCAACAATTCCAATAGAATCCGGACCAGGCTACATAAGAAAGAATGAAAGGCCAAGTATAAGAATACAATTTGTGCAAGCTATGAACATGAAGAGTTGTTGAGTAGGTCATACCTTCATCCCAATCATTTGAACCCAGTTGACAGCAGTTCCAGTAGCTTTGGAAAGGAACGCTGCAAGGGTCTCTTGAGCAATTGCAAGAAGACTGGCAGAATACAGAATTAGGAACTCATGAAATAGGTGAATGAATATAAATTAAACAAATTTGCTTGCATAAATGGAGTACTTACCCAGATGGGTTGTTGGCATCCCACTGGGGATGCTGAGTTTTTGGGTTTTGCTGTTGGTTCTGACCACTCACTACCACAGACTCACAGCTATTATCAGTAGTAGTAGCAGATGCCTGCTAAGAAACCACGAAATGAGATTCTTCAACAACCATAAAACAGTACACTACAAATACATTTGTATACATAGAATGGTGCACCAATGAACATTCAGAACGACAATCCAAAGGGTAAAGTTACTAACAGTGTGTATTTGTTGTTTCATGTATCCATTATCATAAACCAACTGTGAGACCTGCTTCTGCAGACGGTCATTTTCTTCCATTAACAACTTGTTCATTGCAGACAGCTTTCTATTCACTGTCTGAAGACGAGAGGCCTCCTTCCGCTGCTTTTCGCGACATCTGATGAAGAACATTGACAAGTGTAAGCAGGTAGAATAGGCCATTTTTCCCATACAACCACAACATTGTATGATGGTCATTCATCATTTACTCATTTCATTCTTTAGAAGTTTCCTAATATATATGTCAAATCAAAGAAATGTGAAATGTGAACAACGAGAAGTGCATACTAAATCAGGATACCTACTATCGGACCAAAACATCTTGTTTGACTTTGTCAAAGCAGATATACACACACACACACATATATATATATATATGCATGCATGCATCTTGATTTTAAAGAATATTATTGCAGGGACAGAAAATAGTTCGAGCAATATTTAGAGTGTTCAGCAAGACATAAATTTCTCTCTGCCATAAAAAAATTTACCTACATGAAAGGGAAAAATGAAAGAAAAAGAAAGTTAATGGTGAAAATTAATTCATAGAGGGAAAAGTCATAAGAATCAGCTGTCACTTTCCTTCATCTTATCCATGACCATCCCAAAACTAAAGCCAAATGATCATATGAACATTTCTGTTACAGAAACATCATGAAATAGTCTAAAACAAATAAAATAGAGGTCAGGGGAGAGAAATTGAGAAAAATTCACCCACAAAAATTAACAACTTGACGTCGTTATCTCCCATTAATCAGCGCAAAAAAAGAAACCCTTCTTAAGAAGAAAATAATTAAAAAGATCGATCTTAACAACTGGGATATCTACAATGAAAATGACAAAAATGGAGTAACTTTCCCAGTAGATATTCCTTTCAAAAGGCATGCTCAACACTTTTCTCTCTAGCAAGTTTGAATCTTTCTGTAAAATCGAACCCATGCACCACATTTCGAAAAACAAAAAATGCAAATAACAAAACACCTCTTATGACATCCAAGTTTGAAAACAGGGCAAAAAAAAAAAAAAAAAACTCACGGAATAGCAAATATACTAAAAAGAAGCTCAAAATCCACCTTTGAGCATACCCAAGAAAAGAAAAGAATAAAAACAGCCAAGGAAGTAAGAAGGGGGAATGCCAACCAGAAAAAAACAAACATAAAAACACAAACAATGACTGTTCATTTCTCTTCTCTACCTGCGATTCTGGAACCACACTTTGATCTGCTTCTGTTCAATGTTGGAAAGGATGGGGCACTCCCTAATGAGTTGTTGCCTTCTAGAAGAACTAGGCTTAGGGCACTCCGCATACACCCTCTCCAAAGCCTCCACCTGTTCAGGTGTGTACCTCACATACTTGCCACAATCCATGAGACTGTTCAATACTGAATCTCTCTGCATACAAAGTGCCATAAGAATAACAAAGCCAAAACGTTTAGCGATTCAAAAAGACACTACTTTGAGTCCTCTTCTTCTTTGCCCTCTTCCCCAAGAGAGCCCATCAGACGGTGCACCGTCAACTCCCCTCAAAATCCAAACTTTGAACAGGGTTTCAAGAGTTAAAGAAGAGAAGTAATGCTACTGCAAGAGGGTGAGCTTTATTGGCTGCACACACCGATCTCGAGACGGAAAGAGATGGAACAAAGAGCTTTTTTGTGTGCAACAGTGAATGCAAAACAGGCACTACAAAAATGAAAGGGCTGGTTGGAACAGTGTGGTGGCTCCTTAAATTCACTTCAATTTTCTGCAAAACCGCTTTCTCTTTCTCTCTTTGATACTGTGTGATGCCAAAATGAAAAGCAACAAAATATATGAAAGAGAGAGAGAGAATGACAAATGAAAGGACATGGAGCTTATTTTAAGGCCCTGCCAACAAAAGCACAGCACAATGCAAAACAGATTTTCTTGTTTTTTTATATTTCAACTAATGATGACATGTTTTAATTCTAGTTCTAATTTTTTTATACAATTTAGTTTGGTTTCATTTATTTTGAAAAAAATATATCATTTGTCTATTATCAATTGTTTATTTTTTGGATTTGTTTTCAAAATCATTTAGATTTTATGCACTAATTTTTTTCATAAACTAATTATTGCATGTTCATTAAAAAATATAGTACTATTTGAAAAATATAAAACCGTTTATGCTTTTTAAACCAGACACACTATATTGAAAATGCAAAGAGTATTTTAACCCTTGTACATTATGAAACTGGCGAATGAATTAACAAAATAATGTAAAAAAGAGGTTAATTAATTAACAATGTATCTCCTCAATAAATCAGACAAAGATATTAGTGTAGTACATTTTGTCCTTGGCCCAATTAAAGCTACACTTCGTACAATATATTCACTAATTTTGAATTTTAGAAATCAACAGACTAAAATTTCAGTTCAAACTTTATAAATAGAAAAAAAAATAGTGAAAAAGGAAATACTTTTACTTAAAGTAAATGCCAAAATTTGAGATAAATATTAGCCGTGAACCAATTTTGACAAATAATTCTTACCTATAAGAAAATGGAAGAAATAATTTAATTTGGATTTGATGAGAAAAAGGTTAGAAAGTGAATGGTGGTGATGTATGGATGAGTGGAGAAGGCATGTAATGTGATGTGATGTATGTATGGTAGATGTTCATAGATGTTATGTGCATTGAAAGCAGTTTTGCAAAGTTTGACTTGAAAAGAGCATCTGAGTGTTAAGGGAATAATGAAGGTACACTCACAGGTGCAACAAACAACAACAATTAATATTAAAAAATTCTTTTCCACCTACCAAAAGTTATTAGCCCTAAGTTTCTTGGAAACTGGATTTCTTAATGAAGATTTTTTAGGTTTAGCTTTTCACCAGAGCTTCTCGTGAAGAAAATATTCATCTACAATGTGGATTTTTTTCTCAAAAAATACCTTTTCTTTAAAACTTATACAAAATAAGTTTTCCCAAAATTTATTTACACATATTTACTATTTACAAATCGAACTCAACTACAAGTCAAGATTTGATTTTAGAAAAAACTAGTGATTATCTATATTGAAAATTTTATTTATACTATGGAAAATTATTTTTTACTTATTAGAATTTGACTTTTTCGAAGGTTGAGTTCTAGCTTATAACAATAAATAAATGTATTTGTGTAAATGAAGTTTGCCAGAGTTTTTATATATTTTTTAAAATTGTTTCTGCCATCTCTATTTACTTCACAAAAGTTAATTTCACTGCGTATTACTTAGTATATGAATGAAATACAAATAGGTGTGCGGTGTTTAAATTCAACGTCAATATATCTTATTTCCAAATATTATTTATATATACGTATTGTACATTTTGGTATCAATAAATTAGTAAAAAAATAATAAAAGTAGCATCATTAATGGTCAGAACTCCCACATTAGGTTGATTAAGGAATTGTACAGGATGGGAGAGTTAATTTCTCAACATTATTTGATATTACGAATGACAAAATTCTAGATCTTTCGTGTCAAAAGAGAATAATGGACAAGAATTTAATTTTTAAGTACACCCTCCTCCTTATGTAAGATTTTCTTAGAAATATATTTTGTCTTCTATTGATTTTTAATTATTTATTGTATTGATTATTTTTCTTAATTGATTTATAATTCTTGAATAACAATAACAAATGCTAAAAATAATTAGATTAATATTTATCACTTTTATAGCACATTTTTTTACAGGATAATGAACTTAGACATGGTCATTAATTTAATATTTGGGTATTATAGGATATCTCTTTAAAATCCACTTTATATCATAAAATAATTTAAGACTTTCGATTTTAAATAAGATCTTGGATAATAAGAATAAGAAAATATATCTTTTATTTTAAAAACATCTTTATATCAACAAACAAATAAAATATTAATTAAAGTGTGTGTCTTATAAAATACTTACATTAAAATAAATCTCAGAAAAATCTTAAAAAAAAGTTTACACATATTCTAAAGTTAATTCAAACGTGTAAAGGATGAAAAAAAAGGAATTGTATTATTTTTTCTAATAGTTTTGAAAGTAAAACAATATTAAGTCATGTTATTAGGAGTATTAGTGTATAACCTTGAGTAATATATTAATTTGATTAAAATGTTTCAGACTTAGACTCTAGAAATCACATAATGTTCTAATATTTGTTAAAAAGATAATATTTAACTATTAAATTATAGAAATTAAATATGATAAAATAAATGTTTAATTTTAATATAATATCATTGTATTATTTGTTAACACTTAAAATATATTTAATATAAAGAAAAAATTCCAATAAAGAGACATGTCAGCAACAAGAAATGTTAATAGAATTAGATACAAAATATATTGTGATTTCTGAATTTTGATATGTTAGCAATAAAAAATAATAAATGTTATTACATATTTATTTATATATTCAATTTTGTGATTATGGTCAAACTTTGTTTTCTTAAACATTGTAAAATCAATTTATATTTTAAGTATTGAGTACACAATTCACATTCTTTTCATCATTTTTAGAATATAAGTATCAAAATTATATTTTAAGATATTGTTTTGATTTTTCTTCATCCACCACATTAATTAATAATAGAGGTTAATCTTGATGTGGATGCATTTAGAGTTTTACATTATTAAAAGAGTTGTATACTTAAAAAATTTATTAATGGTACATATTCATATGTATTGTCTTTTCATATTACTCTACCAGTTCAGTACATGAGTTCTATTGGTTGCTAGTCACTCAACCCACAGTGATGTCTGTCATTTCTACATGTCAACCTTTTCTTTTATTGTTCATCTTGGGATTAACCCTCTGATAAGGACTAAGTTTTTTTTTCTCAGGCTTTAAGTTTTCTATATCTGTCTCTGTCTCATTCCTTCCCCCTGACAGAAGGTGAGAGAATAATAATTACATAAGCATTTAATATTGAGTGAACTTAACATCTTATTTATAAAAAAAAAAGTAAAATAGTCATTATTACACAAATACTGGTATAAGTAGTGAACAGTCATATGAAAAACCGTACTTTTTCATCTAATCTCATATACACTCTAATATGATATGCACTCTCATATTTGAGAACAGACTTTAGCATTGGAGTACAATAATTGATAACAAAGGTTAATCTTGATGTGGATGTATTTAGAGTTTTCACATTATTAAAAGAGTTATATATTTAAAAAATTTATTAATGGTACATATTCATACATATTGTCTTTTTGTATTACTAAGCCAGCTAAGCACAGGGGTTTTATTGGTTGCTAGTCACTCAGGGGACATGATGTCTGGCATTTTTACATGTCAACCTTCTCTTTTATTGTTCATCTTGGGTTTAATCCCAACCCTCTGACACAGACTTTAAGTTTTCTATGTCTGTCTTACACCTTCCCCTGTGTGACAGAAGGTGAGAGAATAATAATTATACAAGCATTTAATATTAAGTGAACTTAACATCTTATTTATGAAAAAGAATGTGAAATAGTCATTATTACACAACTACTGGTATAAGTAGTGAATAGTCATATGAAAAAAATGTACTTTTTCATCTAAGCTCATATACACTCTAATATGATATACATTGAACCTCTCATATTTAAGAAATTACTACTTTGAAGTACAGTAATTGATAACAAAGGTTAATCTTGATGTGGATGCATTTTGATGTGGATGCATTTAGAGTTTTCACATTATTAAAAGAGTTATATATTTAAAAAATTTATTAATGGTATAGATTCATATGTATTGTCTTTTTGTATTACTAAGCCAGCTAAGCACAGGGATTTTATTGGTTGCTAGTAACTCAGCCGACATGATGTCTGCCATTCTACATGTCAACCTTCTATTTTATTGTTCATCTTGGGTTTAACCCCAACCCTCTGACACCCAGTAAGTTTTTCACAGGCTTTAAGTTTTCTATGTCTGTCTCGCACCATCCCATAAGCATTTAATATTGAGTGAACTTAACATCTTTTTTTTTTGAAAAAAAAAGGTGAAATAGTCATTATTACACAAATATTGGTATAAGTAGTGAATAGTCCAGTGAGAAAAAGGTACTTTTTCATCTAATCTGATGTACACTCTAATATGATATACATTGAATCTATGATATTTGAAAACTGACTTTAGCATTGGAGTACACTAATTGATAACAGAGGTTTTAATCTTGATGTGTGTGCATTTAGAGTTTTCACATTATTAAAAAATTTATATATTTAAAAAATTTATTAATGGTACATATTCATATGTATTGTGTTTTTGTATTACTCTAACAGCTAAGCACACAGGTTCTATTGGTTGCTAGTCACTTAGCCCACATAATGTCTGCCATTTCTACATGTCAACCTTCTCTTTTATTGTTCATCTTGGGTTTAACCCCAACCCTCTGACACAAAGTAAGTTTTTCACAGGCTTTCTATGTCTGTCTCACACCTTCCCGTGACTGAAGGTGAGAGAATAATAATTATACAAGCATTTAATATTGAGTGAACTTAACATCTTATTATGAAAAAAAAAGTGAAATAGTCATTATTACACAAATACTGGTATAAGTTGTGAATAATCATATGGAAAAAGTACTTTTTCATCTAATCTCATATACACTGTGATATGATATACATTGAACCTCTCATATTTGAGAACTAATTTTAGCATTAAAGTACAATAATTGATAACAAAGGTTAATCTTGATGTGGATGCATTTAGAGTTTTCACATTATTAAAAGAGTTATATATTTAAAAAATTTATTAATGGTATATATTCATATGTATTGTCTTTTTGTATTACTAAGCCAGCTAAGCACACGGGTTTTATTGGTTGCTAGTAACTTAGCCGACATAATGTCTGTCATTTCTACATGTCAACCTTCTCTTTTATTGTTCATCTTGGCTTTCACTCCAACCCTTTGACACAAAGTAAGTTTTTCACAGGCTTTAAGTTTTCTATGTTTGTCTTACACCTTCCCACAAACATTTAATATTGAGTGAATTTAACATCTTTTTTTTTTTGAAAACAAAAGTGAAATAGTCATTATTACACAAATATTGGTATAAGTAGTGAATAGTCAGGTGAGAAAATGTACTTTTTCATCTAATCTGATGTATACTCTAATATGATATATATTGAATCTATGAAATTTGAAAACTGACTTTAGCATTGGAGTACACTAATTGATAACAGAGGTTAATCTTGATGTGGGTGCATTTAGAGTTTTCACATTATTAAAAAATTTATATATTTAAAAAATTTATTAATGGTATATATTCATATGTATTATGTTTTTGTATTACTCTAAAAGCTAAGCACACGGGTTCTATTGATTGTTAGTCACTTAGCCCACATGATGTCTGCCATTTCTACGTGTCAGCCTTTTCCTTTATTGTTCATCTTGGGTTTAACCCTAACCCTCTGACCTGGGGTAAATTTGTTCCCCAACTTTAAGTTTTCTATGTCACCTTCCCCTGAAAAAGGTGAGAGAATAATAATTATACAAACATTTAATATTGAGTGAACTTAACATCTTCTTTTTGGAAAAAAAAAGTGAAATAGTCATTATTATACAAATATTGGTATAAGTAGTGAATACTCAAGTGAGAAAAGGTACTTTTTCATCTAATATGATGTACACTCTAATATGATATATATTGAATTTATGATGTTTGAAAACTAACTTTAGCATTGGAATATCTTTTGTAGGTACCTCTCCCCTAGTCCTAGACCACAGACTGACTACAAGGGTGTTAGAATTGATATATGGAAGAAATTGTTGTTAGCCTCAAGGTAATGTGAGAACACTTTTATTCATTTATTTTATATAATTTATATGTAAAATAAATTGTTTACATATGTTGTGTTATTAACAATATCTTTTTAAAAATATTTACATATAAATCTAAAAACATATTTGAATTATTATAATATATGTACATAATTATTATATTAAAGAGGTATAACAGAAAAAAAAAACTCCAAAACAAAACAATATTGATAAGAATTGCAATCAGTATCAGTTTAACAAAACAATATTGATAAGAATTGCAATCAGTATCAGTTTGGATGATTGTCCTAAAACTCAGAAAGAGAACACATTATTAACTGTTATTAACCAATAATTTGTCATTGAGCCACAACTAATAGAGTTGAAGATGTTTGTGTTAACTTTAGAATATTGAAGAAAAAAAATCAATATTTATATAATGGTTCTTTAGTTATTTCATTTTACTTAAGTCCAACTCCACATGGTTCATAATGAGAAAATTCAAGCCCATAAAACCAAAAAAAAATGAAGTTTTATATTCAATTTGACTTAGAGATGGGTATATGATTAGAGAAAAGTTTAAGAATACCTAATAAGCTTTACATTACAAATGATCCATATGTTGAAAACAAAACCATTCAATAACAAACATCCAAAGAAGACTAAGCTTATTATAGAGAACTAATAAAATGGTTAATAAAGATTTTATTTTATTTACTTTTAAATGAGACAAACTCATAACCTGTATTTAAACATTTTTATAAATTGACAATGAGAGATGATATATTTTCAAAAATTAATGAGATGAATCTATTGTATTATTGCTAGACCAACTCTTCCACTTATCAATGATTTTTCAATTTCCTATCCTGGTAGATTGATCTATTATTGAATCTAAAAAGATTCCTGTAAGTATTTTCAAACTCAATCTATTTATTATTATTTCCTTTTGTAAAGATTTTTTCAGTAAAACAAAATATAAAAAAAAGTTAATAAGTTATATTGTAGTATAATTAAAAAAATGGACAAATTTATTTATCTTTTGAAGAAATTTAAAATCATATTTTTCTCCTATATACTTCTTTTTCTAGATAAAATATTTGGATATTTTTATAACATCAAACATGATATCAGTTCTGATTTCATATTTTTTCAATTTGTGGTTGTTTTTTCATTCTCTTCTACACTTATTTGCTACCAAAAACGGATTAGTTTTAAGTACGATCAAACCCCTCTAAAATTATTGAAAATATTATAGATATGATATATGTTGAACTTCATATATTCTTAATATATTCTTTGTAAATTAATATCTCAAACATGCTTTCAAACCAGATTAAAGATTTAAAAAAAAAATCACAGGCTTTCAAACCAGATTAAAGATTTAAAAAAAAATCACAGCAATTAGTTAAAATGAGTCAAATTTGTTTGAGATAAAATTTATGTTTCTTTTCTCGTTTCTATTGAATAAAATTTTATTTACTTTTTGTCTAACTAATGTTGGGGCAAAATAATATCTAATATAAAATAACACCAGCTACATAATATCACTCACAATTTAACTAGGATGTTCACAACATTTCAAAATTTAGGATTGAAATCAAGAAAATCCTATAGACTAAAATATATTTTCCAAATGGTATTACTCAATTATTTATGAAATTAAGTCAAGTATTTTATACCATAATCTTTATAATTTGAAATGTGCTTATAATAATGGATAATTAGAATTAAATTCATATTATTTAAATAATGATATAAATATTTCAAGAAGTGGACTTTAAGCCTAACTCAATTTTATAAAATGGGTTTGTAAGGTGAGATTTGAATCCAATATGAGATACCCAACACATCTTCCTCACGTCAAGACTCCTCAACTCGAACGTGAAGCTTATACGTAAGGATGGTCCGATAACGGCTCAATAGCGGGTGACCTAATAGGTCCAACAACCTTGTTAGGATAGACTCTGATACCATATTAAAAATATACTCTAAGCCTAATTCAACCTTACAAAACCAGTTTGAAAGATAAAATTTATACCCATTATAAACTATTAAAAAAATTGGATCTCTAAATGATATGGAATCTCTATAAAAGGTTATAAATCTAAAGTTTTGACCTTCTTGTTGATTCAAAATATTGGTCACAAAAGTTGTTGATTCAAAATATTGGTCACAAAAGTTGTTGAAGTCAAAAGCATTAGTTATTATTTTATTTATAAAGATTCTCAAACATGATTTTTAGGTACTAAATTGTTACAAACTTTAACTTTCTCAATTTCGAAATTTTATTATACTACCCCCATTCTCTTAATATTTGTCTTAAGCATCCAAAACAAAAAAAACACATTATAATAACGTAATCAAAAGTTTAACACTAATTAAAATTAAGGTATTTAAAATTTATATAAATAAGAATATCATGTTAGCTCTAATTATCTCTAATTCAAATGATGAAAGCAAATTTATATATTGAAAAATTGTTGAAATATGTCAACCTTTAAGCAGATAAATTATAAGAATAGAATGACTGGTGAAGAGGGATGACTGAGAAATTTTCTTTGATCCAAATTCTTTGGGTAAATAAGAAAACAAAAGGTTTGCACTTTCTGCAACAGTGAGCCTAATACTCAGTGATTGCTGGCTAGATTCCATGACTTGGTCATCACACATGTACAAGAAAGACGGTAGCATTTCCCTTTTGGATTTTGAGGACCCTAAACAAATAATTCACAAGATCATTTTCTTTAATACTTTATCATGTTCTTACAACTTTTCCATAAATCCTTATAAAAGAAAAAAAAAACAAAACAAATTTCTTCATAAATTAAAATTATTTGATACAGGATTAAAAGAAATTAAAACAAAATTGTACAATAAACTAATTAATCTATACATAAGTTAAAACTTTGATCTTAGAGAAACTAGTATAAGAGATAAGTTAATTTAACTTGTAGAGATTTTTTTTTTTTTATCAATAGTATATCAAGATCTGAGAGAACCAGCTTCTCTAATCGGACCTAAGAATCATAGTATATCAAGAGTCAGACTCTATACACGATTAAAAGATACAATTATGTTTTATTTAAAGTTTTTATTATAAAATTAGACCTTAGAACTAGACTTATATAGTATAATATCATACTTAAATTCAAATTTTGAATAATATATGTCAGTGTTTAGTAATAATAACACGTTTATATGTAGACTAAAAAAATACTTAATATTTTGAGTTTGACATCGACTTTATCAGTTTGATGCTAATTTTATGCAACAATCCAATCTAAGAACCAGAGTGTTATATATATATATATATATATATATATATATATATATATATCTTCATCTCATGCCTTTAATAGTAGCATTTTTAATCTTCATAGTTTGAGATTTTTTTCATATAAATTTCTACTTATTAGCCTATTAATGGATTGGATCGTAATTTAGGAATAAGTTAGATCTTTCTACAAGGCTTTAACATCAAATAAGTCTTCTAAGTAGATTACTAACAAGCTAAGTCAAACTTTCAAAAAGCCCAACCATACTATAAAAAGTCCATAAAAGTAAAGGATTTTATTTATTTTTCAAATAAATCACACCTGCTTAACCAAAATGTTATTTAGTTCAAAGTAGTTTTACCCTTATTCTTAAAACACCTTTAAAAAAGTTAACATTTAAATGGGTTCGAGCAAATTTTACTCAAAGGATGAACAATGTTATACAGAAGTGATAAACAAGCATGTTTTATTTGAACTTGGTTGTTTGATTTATTAATCAAGTTTTGACATTGTTCAGTACATGGACATCAATATTTTTTTCACTCTATAAAATGACACATTATTAGAGAAAGAGAACAAAAGATTAACATACAGGGGCATAAAGTAAGTCTTAAAATACAAACGGCAATACTGAATTTTCTTTTATTCTCGTATATAACTAAGATGACGACTCCTTATCATTCTTCCTCCACAAGCTTCAAATTTACCACTGGTTTACAGAAACCTCACATTGCATTTCAGTCCATTTGCAGAACTTGGAAAGCTAAATATGCAAAAATTAAATGTCAATAGACAAGCATTGTTAATATAATATAGAGATATCTAACTTAGATTTTCTTTTTACGTTTAATAACTACAATGTTAGCATAAAAAAACCAGTCAACTAATAAAGAAATCTTCAGTATTATCACTTTTAGGATGATTGTTGTAAAAGTCAACAAACTTTCATTTCATCATGATTTATGATAGAATGATAGAGTAAAATCACTTCAAAATATATTCTCTCAAAAAACTAATTATACACGACGAGCATTTAAAAATGTCAATGGTTAAGGATAAAGAAGTTGACTATACCTAACTGTAGATAGATCCTACTATGACGAGACAAACTTAAATTTTACAGGCTCTTGATAAACGATAGTTGCTACAGTATCATTTCTTTTCTTCGAGGCAGCATTACCAAGACATGATTCCTAATTGACATACAAAACCTCTCCCAGAACTGGAAGACAATTATGCGTTGCCTATAGAATGCAGCAACATGCTAGAGATTAGGAAAAAAAACATTGGAAAATAAATAAATAAATGTTGTAAACCACATTCCGGACCAATCAAGCTAGGCTTAATAATCGTATTAATACATTATTTCAAACAGGTGACAATGTACAAACAATAAACATTGATTATAGCAACAAAGAAAGAGACCAGGAAAAGCAGCACAATATGACATCAACATTATTCAAAATTTCAATAGATGCTAACAGAAAAACTACGAATAATCAATTCCCTTTAGGTTCCATCTCAATTTCAGTACAATTTTCAGGCACATAAAAGCACTAATACAGTAGTCTAGACGAATCTAAAATCGCTTATTATTGAAGACAGTCTCATGAAAAGAAGCAGCATGATATCATAAGCTCGTAATCTACTTTTCCTTAACCAGTAACACAAGCAAAAGACGTAATCTAATAGATGGAATAATTCTCACTAGCACCGGGCCAGAAGTTTTTGTAGATAGCCTTGGCAATCGGAAGAATAGCAACAAGGGCAATCTGAAGCTGGTCTGAGCTACTAGTTCTCACACTGATCTGTCCACTGAGCTTGTTATTCAATCCAGCACGAACAGCCATCTTATAACTACGTCCAAGGGAAAATTGGGACTGAAGATTGGCCCCCAACGCCAGGTCTCCTCTCCACTTCACCAGAGAAAGGCTCAGTGAAGACTGGTCCTGGCCTATTGGAAAATCTGCCTCTCTGAGCCGCACTTCAAGATTGGCACCACAAGCAGAATCGGTTTGTGACTTCACAATCCCTGTGCTACCGACTAACACCAAGCGTTTCCCCACAGCAATCTGGTCCTCAATTTTCAGCCCAGTAGACACGTTTTCGCCCAAAAATGTCACAGACACCCCACCGGAAGTTTTATTTCTTTTGAAATTTTTGAATTTTGTCTCTCCTCTGACAATGTAAGCTAGCTGCTTTCCAATGTTTTGAATGTCAAAGCCTGCCATGGTTGATCCATTCTCTCCAAGTTTTGCAGCTACAGAGGAATCCAAGTGGATGCTGAAGTCTTTCTTATCCTTAGTTACCTGAACAGTAACAGCAGCTGGGAATTTATTGATGATGGCTAGGCTATGTTCAACGTTTACACCATCATAACCACAATCATGGTCCCAGCCGTGGTTGTCTAAGACTGGCCTTGTCAGGAGCTGGGATGTTGGCTCCAAGAAACGGTACCTATAGGCTGGATTGTCACTGTCAAAGGATGGTGGCAAGGCCATATCCGGCAATGGAACTGGCACTGCAGCTGGAGCTCCATTTTCTTGATCATCTTCTTCTGGGTAACCATAGTCATCTACTTTTGCAGTACCTCTTTTCTTCATGTCTCTCATCCTTTTCAACTCCTCTCTCCATTGCTTTTTCTGTAGAAGTTTAACCCGATACTCGTACTCCTCAAAATATGCTCTCTGCTGTTCTTTAGTAAGCTTAGCAACCTGTGATTTTTTCATAGGCTTAAACGGAGGGAGCTGGTCATACTCATCCTCCTCTTCATCTAGATCAGAATCAGATAAGTCAGCCATTTCAGTATCAGAATCACCATTGTCCCCACCCTGATCAGCGGGAAGTTTTGGGTAGGTACGTGACTGCAATAACCAAGATAACAGGTATGGAAGTGGTGGGGAGCGAGTTCGGAAACCAAACAGCCTACGGTGGTCAAATGATTCTTGAGCTTTTGAAGCATTACCAGCTTCAGAGAGGATCTTCATTGAGAAGCATAAGAGCAACAAGAGAGGTCTCCAACTTTGACCATTAGGAAGCACCTTCTCACCATCTCTATTTTTTCGACAAGAGGGATGGTTTTCAACAAGAGAAACTGGATTCATTAAACTTGGATTCATGAGACGTAGGTCCCCAACAGCTTGTCCAATGGTTTGTTGAACTATGTGAGATCTTTGGGCAACAAATACATCATAACTCAAAGGGGCACCTGACGGCCCATCTGGAGGAGCAGAGGCAGCATGGGTCAGTGTGACTATGACATTTCGCCATATTGACGAACCCAGGACACTAGTGATTGATCTTAACATTGGCAGATCATTCATATCTCTAGTCTGCAGGTCCAGGCGATCCACATAGAGCACAATATCAGGGGGCGATTTCTTAGTCAATCTCTTCACCGCAGACAGGACCTTTGTATTGAAATTTTGTTCAAATGCAGAAGACTTGAGGCCTGGTGTGTCAAAAATCCTTATCTTCACTCCATCAACCACCCCAACAATTTCTGTCACAGCGGTAGTAGCAGGCCCACAAGAATTAATGCTTGTCTTAGTCTCCCCAAAAATTGAATTTATTGTAGCACTCTTGCCCACACCTGCTTTCCCAAGAACAAGTATATTTACAGAAAAATCCATGTCATCCCTTCCCTCCTCTTCAAGCCGGGCAGCAGTCTCCTTTGCAGACTCAAGGCTAAACATTTGACCACTCTGCCTCCCTGCAACAAGTGTCATCCGGTACAGCACCTGTGCTGCTATGGATTCTTCTGTAGTAAAACCCAGCCTATGAACAAGTCTCAAGTATTTTACCCTAATCTCCTGCAATTTGTTCAGTTTCTTTTTCTCCTCTTCACTCAAATTGCTATCAGGGACGGCACTAGCTCTACTAATGGAAGGACTAAAAAGATTTGGACGAGTTGGCCTCATGGCAGGTTTACCTGACTGGAGAGATGAGCCCAAACCAGCAGGGCGCTCAACCGAGAACAGCCTCGATCCATCTTGAGATGTTATTGTGATACTGCCACCATCTTGGTCCGCACCAGACGCCGCCTTCAAAAGAGCTGCCAATGCAGTAGTATCAAACATCTCCTTCCCATCTCCTTCATCATCAGACTCTTCATCTTCATCCGAGTCAGTAACAATCTGCCCATCAATCCCCTCATCCCGCGAACTCCCACTGGCCCGTGATTGCTGCTGCAATCCCAAATCCTCCAAGAACTTATTGGCGGCGGCAGCAGCAGCATTGCTTCCATATACCACTTCTTCAACCTTCCCATCATTTACCGAACCATTAATCTCCCCGTCTTCATCATTACTACCAACATTCTCCACCTCCTCAACCGTCTCATCCCTAACCAAACCATCAATCTCCCTGTCACCATGATGACCAACCTCCACCTCACCGCCACCCTCCTCCTCCACATGGTTCTCAATCTCCCTGTCTTCATGATGACCAGCCTCCACCTCATCGCCACCCTCCTCCTCCACATGGTTCTTAATCTCCCCTTCCACATCACCCTCCTTTATCCCACCTTGCTCAACAAACTCCGAACCTCCTCCTTCCTCATGAGGTACAACAATGTCACTCTTCAACCCATCTCCACCAACTCCATTCTCTCCAGACTCATCATCCCCACCAATAACACCCTCGGGGCCATCAACATTTTGAACAACAGACTCATCACCCCCACCCACATCATCATCCTCACCACCCTTTTCAATGGCATCAAAACCATTATCCAAACTCACCGCAGGCGCCTCATCTAAGCCTTTAATCTGAGACTCCTGAACACTCAGCTCATCCCCAACAACAACAACAACCCCAGGCCCCAACAGATTAACATGCATGTCGCCACCAACATCCTTTTCAACACCACCACCCTCACCCTTCTCATCAGCCACAGAATCCAAATGATTTGTCCCACCATCGGTAACTTTCTCCACCGCCTTATCTTCCTCCTCTCTCTCATCCAATCCCACACCCTCAAACCCTTTATCAGCATCCACTCCATTCTCAACAGCTCCACCACTCTCCGCCTCTCTATCATCACCGCCATAAGCCTCCACAAACACCTCGTTACTATCGCTAAAATCCCCGTCCTTCACCGCCTCCCCCGATTCCCCCCTCTCACCGCTCTTCTCCCAAACGGCACCGTCCGCGTCACCGTCCGCGTCACCCTCAGAGACGTCATCGGCGTCCTCAACGGAACCGTCGTCGTCCTCAGTAACCTTAGCAATGGGCCTGTGGGCCTCATGGACAGGCCCATCGAGCTGGGGCTTCTGAACCGGCTCAGAAGATTTGACGAGAATGGGCCCGGTGGAGTCGGGCTCGAAATCCCCATCCTCACCGCTGGCAAAGCCCTCGTTCTCAGAGTCTGATGCGGTTTCAAGAGACGGCGATTGGTCGGAGAGGAGAACAGAGGCTTGGGGAAAAGAAGATTCAGTAGAATCCATGGGAACTGCGAAAATGAGAAGAAGAAGAAGAAGATGAATATGAAGAAGATGATGAAGAAGAGAAAGAGATAAGGTTTTAGGATTGGGTTGAGGCGCAGCAGAAGGGTTTTAAGCTCTTCCCAAGCCACCGTTATATATTCATCTTTTTCAATTCTATCTATCTATCATCAAATGTTACCCAATCAACAACATATAACCAACCTTTTCTTTTGTCTAAGGATATTTTTTTTGTTTTATTTATTTATTTATTTATTATTATTATTATTTTGTGGTATTCCAAACCGTAGTAATAATTTGTCACCAAACGCTACTGCGCCACCCCCACTTTCCACACTCTTCACTACTACTATAGAGTATTTTTTTTATTTCTAACTTAACTCTAGCTGTTTCCAATTTTTTAAAAAAAATTATAATATCTTTCAAAAATTGAAAATTCTTAAAAATACCCATGTTCAAAATTTCCAAGAGAGATGTTCGAAAATATATCATCATATTTTTTGGCAATCATTTATGGATATTGTAACAATGACGGTTTAATTTAAAAAAATCATTTTTTCCCTAAAGCTCTATAAGCTACCTTCCTTCTGGAATGTTCTTATTCTTACCAAGAGAGAGAAGAATCACAAAAAATAAAAATTGTTTATGATGAAAACATTGCTGTATTAACTAACTCATGCAATATTGATAATATTAAATACTTAATTGTATATATAATTGATAACTGATGTGATTACAAAATCTTGCACATTTTAATAAATGTGAATGGTTGTATATTTGACATATTTACTTCTATTTCCCTTATAAATAAACTAAATTTTTAAGTATATTCTACTCTTATTTTATACTATATCAATTATTTAAGAATATACCATATTGATAATTGTTTATTCAAACTAATACTTTAAATAACCAGTTAAGAAATTACATAAATCAATAATTAGTTGTCGTTCCATTACTACTTAGGCTTAATTGTGTAAATATTTAAAAGTCAAATGTATGACACTACGTCCTAATATTTACAATATTTTTATTTACTGTTTAAATAAAATATTTTAATTTAGTGCAAATTATTTTGCTGCAAAAATAATAATTGATTATCATGTTGGAGAAATTAAACTATTTTAATTACTTCCAAACTTTATAATTATTATTAAACATAAATTTATAACTAAAATCATAATCCATCTATCATACATAGTTAAATACACAAATAATTTAAATTCAAATGTACTTGTTTAAAACTCATTAATGAAAATCTGCAGTCACAATAGTCACAATCGTCACATGACACATGTCATCCTACAAGCAAGACCGTGTACTTAAAAATTTTCATGTCTCAATTGATTTTACACATATATTTTTATCTTAATACTATATTTGATGTGAGTGCTTGAAGAGTTAACTTTTTTTATCACAAACACAATTGCTTGTATGGTAACATTGTTTAGAAATGTTGACTAAATAAAACTAAATTATAGAATCAATAGAACAGAAAGTACAATAAAAATTATAAAAACATATTTGAACCTAATGAATGAAAAAAAGAAAAAATAATTGACAATAATAAGTTAGGTTTTCTTATACTTGAGTTGTTAGTAGGTGTAACTTGAACGTTTATTGTGAAACATAAAATATAACTATAGTGATATAATATTTACTTTATTATATAAATGTATATTTTTTAAATTGTTTTTAAAAATATAAACATTGATGTTCCATGTAGTAGTTTATGCCTCTTTTAAGTAATTGGAGCTTCTTAAAACACTTGTGTTATTTACCATAAAGGAGAGATCTGAATATAGACCCTCCTTCTTAATAAGCACTTCATTATTTTTTAGTATGTTATTGATGCTCTGAAAGATTATTTTGGTCTTTAAAAGTATAAATCAGTAACAATTTAATTCCTAAAACAATAAAATAGTTTTTTAGTCATTAAATATGCAAAAAAAAGGTAATAAGTGCATTTAGTTGTTAAATTTTGAGACTATTTTGTTATTAAGTTGTAATATTTAAGGAATAATTTGATATTAAATTATATTTTTTAAAGAACAAATTTGTACTTCTTTACATATTTAGAAACTAAGTAAGATTTTTTGTTATTTCAATAACTAAATTACCACTTGTTTATACTTTCTGAGATTAAATTGATCATTTTTTTTAATCTTACAACATGTTTTTTCATCTGTTTTTGGCTTGATGTGTTTTCACAGTGAAAATCTAAGCAAAATCTCCTTTACATGAACAATACCCGGAACTGCACGAGCAGAAAATGTCTAACTATTAATTTAACCTATCATATTCAAATTCATCATTTATATGTTCAAGTCAAATAATTTTGAAACTATTGTTTTAAAAAAAATTGACTTTTTTTTTCTTTAATAATTCATATCAAACATGAATATGATCGTTTTCTACATTCATAATCTTAGTAAACACTTCTATTAAAATGTTACATAAAACATAAACTAAAATTGTTGATAAAAACTACGTTTCATATAAAATCTGAATATGATTGTTAATATTACATTTATTCACCTCTGGAGAAAGATATAAAACAAGGTTTCCTTGATTATATAACCATAATATTATTTTATGCTTAAATCGAGAATAAAAAGTTTACAATAATTTTTTAAAGAAAAAAAAAATAGCTTTTAAAGTTCATTTAAAAAGGAAACCACTTTTAATTTCTAAAAAAAATGTGAATCTGCGTTTTTAAAAAAAAAAAAAAAAAAAAAAATCTAAAGAATCACATAATTTGTTCATTTTAAACCAAATTTTCTTGTTGATTGCCAACAGATATAAAAAGTTGATTTAAAATTTACTAATTTTATTGACTTCCTCTCAATATGTACATAAGATTATAAAAAAACAAAAATCATTAAATGGTAACATTCATCGATGTGCACTGCATATATATATATGCATGATAGACTACGAAACTTTTCTTTGCTAATTTTATTATCTCATATCTTTAACTAACATTATAATAATAATAATAATAATATCTAAA
>Ga0123340_1000670_pt1 | contig 24604 bp, 9 predicted proteins | sample SirMexnodulemix_FD_89961 | JGI IMG/M metagenome (GOLD analysis project Ga0123340, IMG submission 89961) | Root nodule microbial communities of legume samples collected from Mexico - Siratro Mexico nodule mix | ecosystem: Host-associated > Plants > Roots > Nodule | place: Mexico: Nepantla...
GTTATAGCATTGTCTATTTTTAATTTTAATTTTAATATTTTGTATTTAAAGAAGTTGATAAAATTCAAATTTATAAAGAAAAATCAATTTTAATAATATTATTAAAAAATTAAATAAATTTTTATCAAATTATAATATTTCTTATGAAAAATAATGAAACACAAAAGAATCACAAAAGGTTACAGTTAAAGTAATTATAGTCTTCCATTGCTTTCAAAAGGTATTATATTATTTTACTCAGTCAAATATTCATAATTATTTTTAAAATCTTATCTTATTTTTAAATAATAAATAATTATAAAAAGAATTAAATATTGAAAGTGATATGTTTTCTAAGAAATAATAATAATAATAATAAATTTTATTGACGTTGACTGACAATGTGATCACCAAAATTCAACAAAAAAGTATATTAAAAAACATGAATTTGAAAATATAAAAATTCTTCTCTTTGGATAAAATTTAACATGATCTAATGTTAAATAATTCAATTACACTTATAATTTTTTTTTTTCAAATTTCTTACCTAATATATTTTATCATGGATCACTTCAATCTTAAGAAATAATTACCCTCTTAAACTTTTTTACCAAAACACTGTATTTACCTTTAATTGTTTCCCTTGTTTTATTTACCCATTTCCTTATTGTAATCCAAAAAAAAAATATTATCTTAAAATATTTATATTTTTTCGAAAATACAATTTTAAATGTATTGAAAAACTTATAATATTTGCATTGGAATCTCGTTCGCATCAAATCACTACTTGCATCGAACTGGGCTTCTTCTATGATACAAGTTGGATTTCTCACCAACCAAATCCCTAGGTTTAAGTGGACTCACCCCCACCATAACCCATTCACACCAATATTTCAAACTTTATTTTTCATAAAAAATATTTCCAAATATATTTTAAATTCTTTCAGAAAAAGTTACTTTTTTATTTATTCAAAGAATATAACACTTTTTAACCAGTCATAATAAAATATGAAAATGCTAAATTGAACTTGAAGCCCATTTGCTTCTTTTTGTTGAGCTCCTGTTTTTCCTCGTCTAAGAAGTTCAAACTTTGATTAAGACATTGAAATATAATAACATCAATTTAAGCTGAAAAAAACAAAACTTTCAACATTTAATCTCACACAACAAAAGCAACATAAAATCTTCTATATTAGTTTTGTATAAATCTTGATAAGAACTATGAGTTTCAATTGTTATCCACAAATATCCACATAGAATATGTGAAGTAATTCAAACACTCCAAAGACATTAATACTCTATATAAGCTGACTAAAAAACTTCTTTATTAAAAGGATTAGTATCTCTTCAAGTAATTGTATCAAATATATCATTCAAAACATCCATTATGACAAAATCATTACATGATAAAACGATCCTATTATCATTCGAAATATTAAAATAATATATTTATTTATTGGATATTAAATTAGGTTCCAATTATAAACTCTTACATAAAAGCAAACTAATGTTTTATATAAATTAAAGATTAAAATTTGTTTTTCTATTAGTATATTTGTATTAACAACCATAAAATGATTAAGTAATATTTAGTCCATCTTGCATGATTTTTTTTATTGTATTTAGTAAGGCAATTTGATTGATGGGATGAGGCATAGCAGCCGTACTCGAACTTTGACTTTTCTAGAATATATCCCTTTCATTACCAGCCACTCTGTGGGATACATTTATTCAAATGATTATAAAATTGCTTTCAAATATTTTATTTTCTAATCAAAATATCTTTTTATCAATCACTACTACTTTTTTAGGGTAATTTTTTTGAAGTAATATACACAAATTTGGTCTTTTTAAGGCTTAATAAATCAAGGTTCAAATTCAATATTTGATCGGGTTTTAAGTATACTTGTTTTTAATAAAAAATGCTTATAGAAAAGGGTAGGAACCTCATCTGGGTTTTAATTTTATTTAATCTGAAATAGTTGTTTTATCTTTAACCTAGTATCCACAATTTTTAATATATGTGTCAACTAACACCGTCAAGGAAGAACGACAATTTCATTGAATATTACACTTTTCAAGCAAAGATGCATATAAAAATCACTCAAGTTCCGAAAAAATATTTTCTAATTTCCATGTGATTTGTATGTAAAGGAATCACAGAGGGAAACACCTCATGCATTTTATATTCCACAGTGTGAATTCTAAGCCTTCCTATGCACAAACCCACCAATAAAAGAAAATTAGTTGCAAAGTTGACATTAAACTCTATAAGGTTTTTATAATATTAACAAAGAAAATTATATGCTTATACTTTTAGTTTTATAATTCCAAATTGGATTTCTTTGGCAGTGAACCTATGTGCAGGAAGAAACAAAAAGAAAAAAAAAAAAAGGTACACGCGTGTGTATGTAGCATGCTTGTTCTAAACAACTTGTTAGAAAACTAGGGCATGCCTAAATTATTTGTTTACAAACAAATTTATTTATTTATTTATTTTACTAACTCCTGCAATATGACTTAAACCATGACTAGGTATAAAACTAAGTTTACTTATATGTTAAAATTCAAAATTTATGGATTGATAAGAATAGAAACATTCAAGAATAATTTTCAAGTTATGGTTTGAATGAATAAAGTAACAATAACAAAGTGTAATGTGATATCAGAATATAATTAAATTAGGGTAAATTAAGATTTTGAGATGAGATGAAATAGAAAAAAGTGGTTAAGAAAGTTAGAAAAGTGTGAGTAGTTTGACCAGTCTTGTAAGATTAAGATATTGAGTGAAAGACATAACATAATAACAGAAAGAGAAGGCATGGAAGTATAATAATACTACGTCTCCTTTGACTGTAGACATTATCAAACACCCACCTTCGAATCTCTCTCACTCTTCCCAATTCCAATTCTCGTGAACTTCCCTCTCTCTTCTGCACAAATTCCATTCCCACAGACCCAACAAAGGCACATCCTTTCAATTTCATTCACTTCGATTTGGGTGATGAGCGCGTGAAGACATGCTGTCGGGGAAAAAGAAGGGGGCAACGGCGGAAGACGCCATAAGGGTCATTGGGTTGGGATACGATCTCACCACCGATCTCAGACTCAAATTCTGCAAGACCGACTCCAGAATCATCGCTATCGACGATGACAACGTACGAACTGTCGAACTCCCACCTCGGATTTCTATCCCTAATGTCCCCAAATCCATCAAGTGCGATAAAGGTGACCGCTTGAGATTGTGCTCCGATGTCCTCTCTTTTCAGCAGGTACTACAATATCCATTTTCCCAACCCCGCAAAATATTAGTAGCTAGTTTTAAGTTACTTCAAAATAGTAAATATTGTGTTTTTATATAGTAAGTAAATATTCTTTTGGGAAAGAAAAGTTATTTCTAACTTTTATCGCGGGTTTTAAGTCAAAGGTTTTGTTCTGCTAACCAAGCTTGAAGTTGATTGTGTAGAAAAATAATTGTGTGGTTTAAGTCAAAGGATTCGTCTTGGTAACCAAGTTTGAAGTTTGTTAATGTGGTGGAGGAGAGAAAGGATTGTTTATTTTTAAATTATTTAGAAATAATGGAACGATGTGTTTTCGAGTTAACTTCAATCACAGATTTGACATCATGGCATGTTTTATAGCTGGGAAGTTGTTTGTCTCCATGTTGGAATGTACTTTTATAATTAAATTAACAATTTTCTATGTTTTTTGTTTGGAAATTGGTGAATGCACACCCCATTTTTCTGGGGTATATGGATGGGAGGAAACGAGAGATAAAAAGAAAAATAAAATAAAAGAAAGAGAAAGTGGTGGATGTGATAAGTTATGTGATGAAAAATGGCTAGATAGGTAAGCAGAAAAGTAGTTAGATATGAGATGGAAGAGAAAGTTGATGTGTGATAATAACAAATTTGTTTCAGAGAAATAATAAGTTGATGGATGATAAGTGGAGGATTTCTTTTTAGTCTAACAAGAACTATGTACTTTGGTTTAGATGTCAGAGCAGTTCAACCAGGAGTTGTCACTGTCTGGTAAGATTCCAACGGGCCATTTCAACGTTGCATTTGGGTTTACATCAGTTTGGCAAAAGGATGCTGCCGATACCAAGACTCTTGCTTTTGATGGTGTATCCATCATTCTCTACAACATTGCATTTGAGAGAACCCAGCTAGTTCTTCAAGATCATGTCAAACAAGCTGTTCCTTCGTCCTGGGATCCGGCTGCCTTGACAAGGTACTTCCATGATTCAGCAAAATATCGAATTATGCATAATTGATGTGTTCAATAGGTGTCCAGAAAAAGCTAACTATAGCTAGAACAAAGTCTCATAGGTTGTCAAACTCTAGAGTTTACATGAACTCATGGAGCTTTGTTAAACTCAACTTGTAGATTCAACTTGGAGATTCACAAGAGTTTACTTAATATGAAAAAAAATATTAAAAAACTATTAATGACATATATACATAACATAATACTCTTTCTACAACAATAATTAAATATTTCTGTGTCAAATACTCACAATAATAAAGTGTGATGATGCATTAGAACTAAATAAGATTAAACTACACAAATGACTAAATCATATATAAATTTTAAAAAATCAAGTTCTTAATGTGAAAACAATTCAGAACGGAGATAATTTCTTCAAATTTTTTGAGTATAATAAAATACTCTCATTGTTGGGTAAAAGGCGGGAAAAAATTACATTTGATTTCAAACTTGTTAACTGAGTTCTTGACTCAAGATTTTATACGAATTCATCATGAGTTTAAAGAGTTTACTTAGAAAAGAGTTTGATAGCAAGTTAACTTATTTCCTCTATCTAGGACAGTAAACTCCTAAGAGCTTAAGAGTTAACTATAGAGTTTGACACCCTTGTTCAAAAGTGTATGCTAATACATACATACCAACTTATGTCTCTGTCAAAACTCTGACAAGTTTAGTGTACAAATATTTAACTCCTTTTCCATTCATTTCAATTAACAAATCCACTTGCAATGTTGGAGTTGCAACTCATCTTTCATCTTATCATTTCAGATTCATTGAGAAGTATGGAACTCATGTTATAGTTGGGGTGAAAATAGGAGGAACTGATATAATCTATGCAAAGCAGCAGTACTCATCTCCTCTCCAACCTGCCGATGTACAGAAAAAGTTGAAGGACATGGCAGATGAATTCTTCGTTCGTGGGAAGGTTAATGAAAAGGAAAAGGTTTGAAGTTTTTCTAGTTCAATTTTATTTTCATTCTCATTAGTTTTTGGTAAATTCTATAAGGCTGTACCATTTTACAATGAGGGTATGCTCTTTTTTGTATTATACCTGTGAGGGAGTTGAAAGATGGAATCAGGGGTATATTACAGTTGTGAAGGGAAACTTGAATCAAATTCTTTTGTATCATGTGGAAGTAAAATGGAATATATGAAATGTAAGTCCAGCAAGATCTGTACTAGCACTGCGTTGGATGGAGATGAAAAAATGGACATTATAGGATTTGAGTTTGGTGGAATTTAGAGGGTGAGATTTGGGTTTGACTATATATTTAGTCAGTGTGGAATTTCCAACACATCTAATTTGTGGATGATGGTCCAATAAAATTCTGATAGCGATAGGCCCAAAAAACCTTATAGGATAGACCTTCATACCATCTTAGAAAGTAAACTTTGGGTTTAAGTCAGTCTCACAAGATCGGCTTGCAATGTGAGATTTACATCCAATTATATATTATAGTTTGACCATATTTGTAGTTGATGTGAGATTTCTAAGAGTGTCTACTAAATAAAATTAAAAGACAACATAAGGCATGACTGGAGACCAACCATTACTCTTAACGGTAGTTAATTGCTAACATAGAATGTCAATTTTTGACATTCTGTATGATGTCCTAACTCATAAGTTAAAGGAATCGTGTATTCAACTGCTTTACATTGTAACTGGTAGTTTAGACAGAAATTTAAAAGTTTCGTTTTGTGTCCTACAATGAAATTTTTTAAAATCCGGAGCAACAATGAAATTATATGTATCAAGACTGAATAATCATGAGTAAAATAAGAAAAAACAAATCAAATAAAAATAAAGAAATTCAAAGGACCATCGTGTGGGATATAGGGTTAGATACCATTTATTTGTGAGAAAGTCAGTCCACTTATTAACATTTATTATTTTTTCTGAAGAAAATATTACATTGTCCTATGCAGGACAATGCTCTAGGTTTCATGGAGATTCAAGCTGGTTCCTACTATGAATCAGAGGTAAAATACATTTTATTAGATTGAATTTATGCTGGGTTCAGGATCCTTCAGGTTTCTCATATTGGTTTGGGTTTACAGAACTACTACCCGATTGCTTTACCAATTTTTTAAAATTTAAATTGCTGTGTAACATGTAGCTGATGGACTTGTTTGTTCAGCTTTATTTTTTTTTAAAATTTCCTGTGTTTTCTGATGTAAATTTTAATATTGTTACTAAAGAGATTTTTCCTGCTCGATCCGTTGTTTTAGAACTTTATTAATACATAATTATTTTACTTATGGTCAATTTGCATCATTATGTTCTAGATATTTAATCTTTGAAACTGTATGTTCAACCCAGTATTTTCATGTTGAATACCGAAAACCGCATTTTAGCATCTGAATTTGGAGTGTGGGATCAATATTATTTGTTTAGCCTAAGTGCATGTTCCAGCCAAGGAAGTCATCAGATTGATGTCTTTTTCAGTAGCAATGCCCTCTCAGTCCATAAGTAAAAATAAATAAATAAGAATACAAAGGTCACAAAATAAGTATTCTTGACTTCTTTCTCTCATTTCATTGAACAATATAGGTGCAGGATATCAAATTCATATGCAAGAGGAAAGGTGGAAATGGGAAAAAATCTTTGTCCCATAGTGAGTGGTGCCAAACTGTTCTGTCTCAACCTGATGTGATATCAATGTCATTTGTACCAATTACATCTCTACTTGGTGGAATAAATGGAAGTGGATATTTAGCTCATGCTATGAACCTCTATTTACGATGTAAGCAACTAAGTGTAACTCTTTTAGCCATTTTTATATTTACATTTTAAATTTTAATTAGATGTGATTCTATTATTACTCGTTAGAAAAACCCGTAATTTCTTTTTAGCATAATTATCAATAGTGTGCCATGGCATTGTGGTCATAGTGAGCAGCCATGGACCACCGCTGTTTTGAATTGCAGTGTGTTTTGCAATAGCAGTCAAAATAGAGGCTGTAGAATGAGGCATTTTTTGAAACCCATTCTTGCACTCAAAACAGCAGAGCATTTTTGGATTTTTTCGGGGAAAGTTGAGATTTCCCTTCCTCTTTAAAATTTAAAAAATCCCTAATTGATATAGTTTCCCATGCTCTTATTTACTAGGAGACACCACTAACGCCCACATATTTCCAGCAATATATCTTAATTGTCAATTCTGAATCCTCAACCACCTATCTTCTTTTCTCTGTGCAACACCCACCCTCACTTTTTATTGAATGTTTAATATGTCTTGTATTTGAAATATAAATATGCTTTTGGAATTTGTTTGTTTGATTGACCTATCTTATTTACTTGTATGTTTTGCTTAAAACCTACGACCTTTTATTTTTTATTATGAATATATCATGAATCTTGATATATTACATGCTGTAAGTTATTTAATCATATGTAAAAAGTCAGAATATCAGTCATCTCCATATATTCTATTACAGCTGTAGAGTTTTTTGCATTAGCTGCCATGCATTGCTGACCAAGATTGATAGATGTGATCATGCTTTTCAGTAATGTTATACAGATAATCAAGCAACTTTATTTAAAATGGGGTCCAGGTGCTGAACATTAGTTACTGTGAAGAAAAACTACAACGGAAGAACGGAATCTTCTTGATTACATAGGATGATACATCAAAAAATATATAGCATGATACAGGGAGCAGAAAAGGAACAGGATCAGTCCTAATAAAATGAATAAAAAGTTGCCAAATTAGTTTTCTAAGTGAATACCCAAATTTAAGGACTTTTTAGTTTATTCTCCTAATAATTATATTTACAACAAATGTTTACACAACTTTCTTGGGCTGGGGTGGCTGTTGGGAAGTCCCACATTGCCTGTCTCAATTGTTGGGATGCGGCTTGTATATATGTTTGGTTCATGCCAATTGGTAATTGACTATTTCGGTCGGCTCGCATGATTTGGCATACTTTTGTCGAGCGGGTGTGTTGGGAAGTCCCACATCACCTGTCTCAAATTTTTGGGTGCAGGTTTGGTAACTTAATTTAATAATGCCGATTGGTAGTTGTAATTGTCTATTGCCAACTGGTTAAGATGAAATCTGACTTGGTGACATGGTATCATAGCCTGTAACTCACCTAGGTAATTGTTTGTTATGGTTTGTCAGGGGAGTATTGGAAGTCCCACATTGCTTTGTCTCATTTCTAGTGCAACTTATATATCTATTTAACAACTTTTCTTAATGTCATGAAACACACTGTTTAGCCCCTTTTGAGAACATCAGCCTGTTGGTGCTGTGATGAAACGTAGGACATTCACACTGGATCTCCCTTTCGTGGGGAGGATGGAGTGTTTAGGATATTTTTGGTTTGATGCCAATTGGTTTAGATGAAATCTGACATGGAATCATATTAGTAGACATTTGTGTAGAGGAGTGTTGGGAAGTCCCACATTGCTTGTCTATCTATTCAACAGTTGTGCTTAATGCCAATTAGATTTCTTAGAGTGCAACTTATATATCTATTCAACAGCTGTGCTTAATGTCAATTAGTTTTACTTTGAAATCTAACAAGTCTTCTATTCCTAGTTAGGCTATAAGATTCTTTTGTATTGATGAAGTGTATCATTTTCAATATATTATGTCCTATCATACTTCATTGGACTATAGGCTACATTGATAGCTAACTTGTTGCAGAAAAGCTTCTTAGGACCTTCAATTCTATTCAATCATCTAAAATAGTTTTCAGCCACAGTAATTCACATAGATGTGTAATTTTTTCTAAATTTTTCAGATTCTTTGAAGATCTTTATGTATTTTCTCATTTATTTTTCAGAATGATTATGAGAAAATTGTTGGTTGTAATTATAGTTTTGTATGCTATTGAGATTATCTAAATATATGCCACAAATGTAATCCTAGCATTGGAGGTTAAAAAAACATGTCTTTTAGTAAAATGCAATCATCCTCTGTAACTTGACTGCAGATAAACCACCAATTGATGAACTGCATCAATTTTTGGAGTTCCAGCTTCCAAGGCAATGGGCTCCTGTATTTGGTGAGCTTGCCCTTGGTCCTGAAAGGAAGCCTCAAAACACTGCATCTTTACAGTTCAGTTTCCTGGGTCCTAAGCTCTATGTAAACACAACACCGGTAATGCTACCAGATTTATGTGGAACTTTTTGTATCTAGTTGGTTTGTTGTTATCTTTGGCTCTATGATTTGTACAACTTATCTTCAACACGTGTGAATGAATATTTTAATACACATTCTCCCTCCCTCATTTACATAACCGTAACAAGGAAAATATGGTATATTTCTGTTTTCTTTAATTTTAAAATTTTAGGATTCTTGTTGTCTTAGAAGTTTTGCAGTTCTAGGTTTGTACTAGTTGCTCTTGCACTGGACGTAGAGCGTCAGTATAAATAGGAGCATTTGATCAGTTTTTGTATCATCAAGACATTACAATTTTGCAGAATTACTGTAATAAAATATTCTTTTTCCCGCTTTTTCATTTTGGCTTAATCCGCCACAGAGATATTTGAAACTAGAGAAATATAACCTTTTTTTTACAAGAAGAAATATAACCTTAAAGTTGGGGGTTACAGTGTGCTTTGTAGTATGCCATTTGTGCTTATCTATGGATGCTTTGCTGATATTTTTAGGTAAATTTGTTCAGTTCTTCTCAACAGATGAGGAATCGAATATATTCTCTGATGTGTGTACCTTTGCTTTTGTGGTTTGAACTATTACATTAGCTCATAATTTGGCTATTTCCATTTTTCTTGATTGTCTACTTGAGAGATTGGTTAGACCTCCTTCTCTTTATTGGATATTTTAGCCAAAAGTAATCATGATTTGGTTTTTCCCTTTTCCTGTTATTATCTCCGTAACTATTATCAAATATTTCCATGTCAATGTATGAATAGATGAACAAACTTCATATTTCTTATAAAATTTTTAATGACTAGATTTTATGTTTCTGGGGCTGCATCTTGTCACATTTACTTTTGTACCCGATATTTTCTCAATTGTTTTGGCAGAAAATGCTAACCCATTAATGACATTAAATTTTGCTGGTCACAGTTGTACTGATGAAGAGCCTTCTGTTTCTTTATTTAGTCATCAAAATTAGTTTGCTAATGCATTCATTATTTAGATGTCTTGTACATAATGTTACAGACTTGAACTACTTACATACAGGTTGATGTGGGAAAGAAGCCTGTGACAGGCCTTCGATTGTATTTGGAAGGAAAGAGAAGTAACTGCTTGGCAATCCATTTACAGCACCTCTCCTCTCTGCCCAAAACCTTCCAACTCCAGGATGAGCCTAATGTGAATGCATCCAATGACTCTTCAGAACGCAAGTACTATGAGAAGGTCCAGTGGAAGAGTTTCTCTCATGTTTGCACAGCTCCTGTTCAATCAGATGATGAGCATGCTGTTGTGACTGGTGCTCACTTCGAAGTTGGAGATACTGGTCTTAAGAAAGTTCTATTTCTAAGACTTCATTTTTGTAAAGTTGTCCATGCAACCAGGGTGAAAGAACCTCAGTGGGATGGTTCTCCTGGCTTGACCCAGAAATCTGGAATAATCTCGGTGATCAGCACTCGCTTCTCAGGTCCACAAAAACCACCACCACCGCGACCATCCGATGTAAACATCAACTCTGCTTTATACCCTGGGGGGCCTCCTGTGCCTACTCAGTCACCCAAACTTCTAAGGTTTGTTGACACAACTGAAATGACAAGAGGGCCGCAAGACTTTCCTGGCTACTGGGTTGTCTCTGGTGCAAGGCTTTTCGTGGAGAGGGGTAAGATATCACTTAAAGTAAAATACTCTCTTTTAACCGTGATACCTGATGAAGAGGTGGGAAGTTTTTGAAATTATCACATGAGGGATTGTAGAAGATGATCTCCTCAGGTAAAAGTTCAATGAGATGGACGTGTGTATATATTAGTGACTGATTCTTTTCCTTTGTACATTTGCCATTATTTGTGTATACCCGCACTGCAGATACTTTGGGGAATTCCTTCTTGTAGTTTTGGGAAAGGCTTGTGTAGTCATGCTCGTTGCATTTTTTCTGCCTGAATGTTTGAATGGGTTCCTGTGTCAGTGACTTCTATGTAGTAGTTCCACTTAAATTTTACTCTCGAAGACAATGAGGGGACATTCATTTCATACCCTGCGAGAGTTATTTAGTGTGTTTGGATAAACAATTTGAGAAAAATTTCAACAATGTGAATACTTTGTTCCAAATGAACTTTTACAAGAGATCACAAATTTGTTAACCTAATTTAGTCCATTGGTCCGAGTCAAAACTATCCTTTATTTTCTAAATTTATATAAATAATAGTACCGTTCTTGGGCCTATAGGTAATCAAATTGATTCTGCTTTAAGTTTAATTGAAAAATCCAACCCAATTATATTTATGAAATACTGGGAGAAAGATATCAAATTAGACTTAATTTGATACCTTTAAACATAAGGTGTAATATCCTCTAGCGCCTAAGAATCATTATATAAAATCTTAATATATTTTTAAAGTTTTATATTATATTATTTTTAATACCTTGCAATTTTTATTTTAATGTAGAAAATTTTTAAGATCCACACTAATAATTTTTTGTTTACTTATTAGTAGAAAATATGCTTTTAAGATAGAAAAAGTTTGTTTTTTTTTGAGAGTCTAAATTTAAAATCTTATATTTTGTATCATATAGTTGTTTTAATAAAAAAATTTATAAAACTAAGGTATTAAACTTATGATTTGAGTATGGTTGTTATATTGTAGATGTCCTAATAAAATGTGAACTTAATGACTTAAACATGTTAGAAGTAATAGATGTAAATGTCAGTCAGCTCACCATATGTGGACACATATAATGTGTTAGGATAAATTTAATTGAGCTAGAAATTTTAGGTTAGCGAAATTTAACTATTTAAGAACATTGACCCCTTCATTTAGTGACAATACTTGATTTGGATAGTTGGCATTAATAATATTGTTGGTCTTCATTCAACATCCTAAAATGTTTGATAAATTTTAATTTTGCAGTATTCAATTGCCAATTGGATTACCTCTTTAGAACTAAACAATAAGCTAACGTACAATCAATCATCTTTGTTTGTCTTAGAAAGACATTGAACTAAATTGTTACATTATTAAACAATTGTCTTTTTGAACTTAAGCTGTTTATAAAATTATTTTAAACTTATATTATTTTTAAAGAAAAGTCAAAACAGACGTTAAACTGGTCTAAATTGATACACAACCTGATAATTATAAGCAACCATAGAAGTTTTTAAAATATGGAAGTGTCATAAAGATTGAAGATATAATAAAAGGGTATGATATATAATTCAAGTGTTAAAGAATAACATTGATTAATAATGAAGACAAACTGACTTTGATTTCAACCACTAAACAGGGTAATGCATATTACATTGGTTTGAAATAACCAATCATATAATTGTAAAATAATTTTGTATTATCATCTAATAACAAATTTGTATAACAGATTTCATACAATACGAACCACATCTCAGAAAAATAATTACCATTATGAGTCATATCTGTTATATATTGCCTTTAAATCATAAGCATCTGAACATAGAAGACCATATAAGTATATCTGATAAACATACAGAAGATTGTCTATGTGAACATCTAATCAAGAGTATGTCTGATAAGGAATCCAGAACATCATTTGTATCTATATACAATGAGAACATACAAGATTATCTATAAAACATATCTTAATAGAACTAAAATTAATTATATTATCTATCTCTACCACCTGTATTAAATCATATTTTATCTTAATAATCTCAATTTTCTGCTATTCTACTTCCTTAATTCTATATATAGAAACACTGTATATACTCTCTGTATAGAATTTTTTATTATAATATTTTTATTCTTATTCTTGGATGTTTCTGTTGATCGAACACAATAGTGTCCTTAAGCATATAGGCAAGATAACCAAACCAACAATTATACATGTTATACAAACCAATCATAAGTGCCATATCCTCACTGTCTGTACACTCTCAAGAACAAAAAGAACAGAATCCACTCTGCTGCAATACCTAGTGGCCATTTCAATCACATTGCTACAAACAAGAATGATTATCATCTCAACCCAACAATTTCCTTTATTCCATATCTACATCATGCTGTGGAGCAGTATTTCACCAAAACAAAGCACCCTACCATAATGAAGCAAAGGAGTCCAAGGTTCCAAAAATGTAGCCAAATTTGGCATTCCACACTTGAAGCATGAGTATTTTTGTATATCTACACAAAGAAGTCCATTCTTGTGTCCATGTCTTGCTACTACCCTTTCCTTTCAAAGGCACTCAACAATAGTTGCATTTTATCTGTCCACATCAAGTCTGTCAATCACATCCAGTGCTCTCTTTTTGTCAATAACAAAATCAATAACAGGAAGCTTAGACAAAATTCTATTAAAAGAAAATTCCTTGCTTCTACTTGTTGATGAATAACTGCTGCTCTTGGTAAGTCTTTCATTATCTGTCAAACCAATCTTCAAACTGTCAAAGTCCAAGCTTTTACTGATCCCTCTTTTACGAATTTTATTACTAACATCTTGCAGCATTTGCTGCTCGTCACTTGTTAACAATGGTGATAAGGCTTTTGCAGATTGTTGATTTGGCTTTTGCGGTGTAGAGCCGACATGGGACTTTAAGGTAGACCTTGTTTCTCCTGTATCAATTCCAGATTTACTTTTGATGGCCAAGCGGTGAAGCCATAGGAGAAGTTCAAGAATATAATTTTCTACTTTGTCTTTATCAGCATGGTGAAGCGTTTCAATCCTCATCACATCGGCCTTCATGGTCTTCTTATTCATATCAGAGCTGCAAGAATTTGAAAACAAGCATAAAAATAGAGAAGAAACAAGTGCACACTGCAAAACATCTAAGTTTCAATTTCAAAATAGAACTAGAAGGTTGCTTACCCAGTGCTTGCCCACTCCCCTACCCAACCAAAACCATGATGTGCTCTGAGTCAATTTTAGAGAAACCAACCAAAAGGAAAACAGTTAGTTCATATAGAAAGTAAATGAATTGGTACTAAAAAAAATTCTTATTTGTCAAAGCAGAAAAAAAAATCTCGAACAGGCAGTACAAAGCCTGACATCTTACTTGGCTGTGTTTGTAGCAATTGGAACCAGCCAATGCAATGTTTTCTCCATCTCTTGTTTAATATCTGATATGGTGAGCTGCAGGAAACAGCGCCAGAGGGACATAGAAAACACACAACTAAAATTACTAAATATTGGAAATTATGATCGGTTGAAGGTACAAAGCTGAAAGCAGAAGAGAAATGCTAATTTTTTTTTTGTTTGACCATTTTCCTTGCCATTCAAATTAAACATGAAGTTGCAATGTGTTGCTAAAAATCTAGGAAGGTTATTTCGAATGTTAATCCAAGGTATTATCTGAGGTTCGATCATGGGAGATTGAGTCTGTTAAATACTGATTGAGGGGTGATAAATCAACAATGTCAAACATACGATTGTATATTTTACCCTCTAAAAGCTTTTTATATTGTCTAGGGTTTAGGGTTATCTTGTCTCTTAATTTTTGAACAGTGAATATAGGAGAAAGTACCAGCAGTAAGATTGTACCTCTTTTACAACATGAAAGCTTGGCAATTTGGAACGCAAAGCTAATTTTATATTAGGAGGCAAGCTCTGATACAATGCATCCCTTGTATTTGCAGGCATAGAACTGGATCTGGCAACCTGACAGCATCAACAAGGGCTAAGTGGAAGGTTCTTCAGTGCATAAGCGTAATCACACACATGGCAGTAAACAGACAACTATTTAAACAACTATGAACCAAAATAATTCCACATGATACAGACCAGGAAACTGATTCGGCCACAAAAAAATAATATACCAATTAGAAAATGATAAAGAACAAATGTACAGCCTAATAAATGCTAAAGTGTCTTGAATCAAATAAACAGTGGGCGAGTGGCCAAGTTACATATTACTTTAGTTGAACTTTTAACCAAAAGATATAGATAAAAGGCATACTGATTGACCTAGACCAAGCTATGAAATGAATACAATAAAGAAGAAAAACTTACAAGAGTATCAATTTGGAGCACTATATTAGCATAATGCAAAGCAAGGCCTGCAGGACCCAATCTTTGGCGATTACTGGTGGTTTGAATTAATGGTTTATGGTCATCTGCAGGTACCCATGTATAAACACCATTACAATCACGAACAAAAACACAGCTTTCATTACAACTTGATCTGAAGATTAATTTTTTGAGAATAAATCCAAATTACTTTCCTTCCCTGCATCCCCCCACTCACCCCTCTTTCCCTCCCATCTCCCTTTCAAATTTTGCAAATTTCTAAAAACTAAAAAATAAGAGTAAAAAGGCTGAAATTTATCAATGACATCAAATAAGTTGTTACATTGATAATAATGACTAAAGGAGGCGATAATAGAAGCAGATAATATAGCAAGTAAGATCCTAATGCCTTTAGTGGGTACATACCTACAGTGCCAAAGACATTGTTTATCTCCAAATGCAAAAAATGAACTATCTCTACAAGCTTCTCCATAACCTGCAATCCATTAGATTATAAATTACACTCCACTTTTCTCAACTTCACATTCATGTTATGCTCAAAATGAACCCACCTATATCAATAAACATATTAGAGTATCTTTACTAGTTATTGTATTATGCAATGAAATGATAATACATGTCGATTGGAGGAGAATAAGAGATGATAATCATTCATGCGCAGTAGTAATCTGAAGTTACCTCCTCCAAACTTCTAGACCAGAGTGACTTTTTTTTCAAATGTTTAACTTGCTTCTTTTGACTTTTAAGTTCTGCCCTCAAGATTGAAAGGCCATCACCTACATGATGACGGGAGAGAGTCAACATTTTATACATAAGATAACTTTATGTCACAAACAAAAATTGCATATTATGTCATAAATAGTACTCTTCAATTACCATTTTGAGCTGCACCCAAATTATCATCCTCTTCACGTTTATGTTGATAATCTTGTGCAAATCTATCCAAAGCATGTAACTCATGGTATAATTCCTGAGGAAATACAAATTTATTGTCCCATTACTTTCAGACTTAAATCAGACAAACAAAAAGAAATAAAGACAAAGTTGAATGAATTAAAAAAAATGCAGGGCAACAAGTTCACACCGTGTAGATATATAATAGAGCCCTTGGTTGTACCCAAGAAACATTGGAGATAATTTTTCATAAACACAGATTGAAATTCAGCCACCTTTCCTTTTTCCGTGAATATGAGCAAGTAAATATGAGAAGATACCACACAATGAGCAATAAATACAGCTATTCCCGCTTCAGATTATTTAATCAAGCCAACAATTTATAAATAAGAAAATACAATGCTTTCGCAATTATTTATTTAGTCATATTCCTTCAACAAGAATCAATTTATACATATTCAATCATCATAGAAAGAAAGTATATCCAAGCATCAGATTTGTCTCATTCCAAATCAGTGTATTATGAAGTAGTACTCAACTACTCCTATTCCTATATATTAAATTGTCTAATTTATTAGATTACAAGCTTTACAACAGGGTGGTGATAGAAATTGCAACCATACAAAACCCACAGATTACAAGTTGAACAAATATAGTAATTCAAATTAACTTCAAACATAAACCGTGATGCAGATAAGAGTCACAGAGGAGGAATAAAGAAAGTGGGGGATAGGAAGCAAAAAACCACATGCAATTGGTATGCTACACAGGTATAAGAAAAGTAGTGAAACATCTTTAATTCAATTTCCTCAACAAGACATCTTTGGGAAATAGTACAAAATTAAATTTAGGTAAAAAATCAAATTTGAGAACAATTAATTATTTAAAATATTCAAAGAGTGGTCACAATGTAACCATTTAGTGATTGAACTAACCACCTGAGTGATTTAGTTTTACAAAAAGAAATCCATTCACTTTAGCAGCTTTAAAAGGAATACACTCACCGCTGTAAACTGAACCAAAGTCATCAATTGTTGCATTAGTAATTCAGCCTCCTCCTTTGATTGTCTCGGAGAATTATGTTCTCTGCTAACTCTAAAATTTGCCAAAAGATGGGTCAGAATGAAAATATGAAAGGCTAAAATTACCCTGAACGACTAAATATTTAGATGAATTGAGTGAGTACAATTTATATTACTTCTCAAAGTATCGGTCCAAGTTGTGCCACTGAGGATCCTTTGAACGATTTCCAAAACGAATTACCTCATCAGCAAAGACTTTCAACTCATCCCTGAAAACATAAATCAAAATCACATACAATTTGGGATTTATAAAGTCTTGGTAAAACTAACATAGTTGGAAGTTGGCCTGGTCAGGAAGGCCCCTTGTTAGGAATTTGACTAAATTCAATAGTTACCTCTTGTCTGCAGCAACAATCCTCAGAAGTTCATCCATATCCTTTGACACTAAATCTTGAACCCCCCCTAAGGGAAGAACCTCTTCTTTTAAGTGCTTAATACTTTTTGCTGAAAGAGATTCCATAAGACTAAAACCCTTGACAATCGTGTTTGCAACTTCAAATGCTAAAATACCAATTTCATTCCCTTTCATCACAGCACCAGATACAAACCCACCGCCACTAAAATTTGTCATGCTGCTCCCAAGAGTGTCCAAAACATCAATACCAGCTCTGCCCAGGCGTAAACTCACCTCTGAGACCTGAAATAGAAATATCTTAGTAGATAGCTCCAATTTTACCCTTATGTTTATTTAGTCTACTGAAAGTATATGAACACTATAACAAAGAATAAGCTTGGTTTGCAGTGGTAAATTAAAAAATAAGGGAAAAAAGATGAAGAATATTATGTTCAGACAATAGAAGGAAGTACTTCAATTTCAACCAATTCAACGGACTACTAGTCCCCGATTCATTAAATTTAGAACATTAGTTACTCAAACTTTTAGTTTTCTCTTATTATTTCCACTAGACTTCTGTATGAAGTTTGTATTTCATAATCTTCAATTATTCTTTACTCTAAAACTTGGAAAAACAACCTCTGCTTCCCCCGCCAAAATAAAAAACAGAAATGTATAAAGAAGCATCTCAAAAGATCAAAGATTGTCAAGTTCCTGATATTTGCAATTCAACAACAAAGACAAAACCCTAAGGTAAAGCAAAAAATTGTACTAAGACTCAGGTAAACGTAAACTGGTGGGTAGATTAACCTGTTTATATATATCGCAAACAACTGAGTCAGAAATTTCAAGTTAATAAAGACATATGTTGGAGATTCCACAATGTCTAGAGATATGACTAAATTAAAATATAAAAATAGGTACAAATCTGACTTTACATGTCGGTATGTAAAATTGAGTTGGGCATAAATCTACTTTCTACCGTGATATAGAGTTTATACTAACGAAATATGTTATTCTTAGTGTTACACTCATAGTCCACGGTCTTAAACGATAACTCATAATACTACATTTCTCCCCTCATACTGTAGAAAACTCATTCTTGACTTGAAATGTAACAGGTGGTAGTGAAAAAAACAACAACGAAATTGGGAAGTTGTGTTTTCTGCTAACATTGTCTCTTAAACAGCAATAACACTACCAACAATGATTTGCTAATGGCATTATCTTGAACAGAAATAACACTGCCTAGACCAACCTAGGTAGCGTGTTGCTAAACTTGATATACTAATTCCCGACATGCTTTTATGAAGTGAGTGACTGTGCAATTTGAAAGAAGTTTGGCGCTAATGCTAAAATGAAGAATAACAAGAATAGTTAAACGAGGAAAAATCTCCAAAGAAACTCAAATACTTAATATCCATACTCAACAAGGGTGAAATCCAAAACGTTCAACCAATCCTTGCATAAATCCCATTCCCTAAAAGCTATCCCTTCAATCCAACTCAAGTATGCAACATAAACCAACAAAAGTTTCATTGCCAATAACACCATCTTTGTCAATCACTTACACCTGAGAACAAAATAAACAACAAATAAAATCTAAACTAGTAGTTTGTGAGGACACCTCTACTTTCACCCTGGATCTATCTTAACCCAATCCATCACCGACTGCAACATGGTTGATGAGTATACCAGGTTTGTGGTAGACTTAGATTACTGATTGATCAGTTCACAGGTTGAGCAATAACAAAAAAAGATTGGTGAAGCAGAAGAAAGAGGGAGAGAAACCAAAAAGAACCAACCTTTGCCACAGCTTGCCTTGATCTTACTGACCTAGACTTATGGGGAAAAGAATCAGTAAACCGTGGGATTCCATCATAGAAATCTTCAGAACCGATCCCAGTATGTGCAGCAGCTGCCCCTTCTTGCTTTTTCTTGTCCACTCCATGATCCCTTGCACTTGTCAAATCATTGGGCACCATGATGGCGGAGTGGTGGTTCTTGCCATCAGATTTATGGTTATCAGAATGTGCATCTGCTTTGGCAAACACCTTGTCACCTTTGGCAGACTTTGAACAGAGCCCCCCCATATCAAAATCTCAACTTTTGCAAAGAAAGAATAACAGAAGAAACTTTACTGGCAGCTCAGCTCATCTAAATCCGGAACTGATACAATAGCCCACCTTTTTGTTTGTAGTGCTTAATAAAGAATTATATAACACTAATGGTAATAATAATAATAACAATAACTGTAAAAAGAGAAAGAATAGGTGGTCCTTTGAGTCAGGGAAGAGCATGCAAGTTGAGAAAGAAATTACAACAGTTTTAAACAGAGAATAGAGGGGGAAGAGGGATGGGGGTGTATGGGACTGAAACAAAGAACGAAAATTTGGGAACAAAAAGTCCACCCTCAACTTCTCTTTGGTTGTCAAGAACAATAATATATAATAATAGTTATTATTACATAATAAGATTAATGATAGAACAGAAAAGAGGAAAAACATAATATAGTCGAAATGTTTATGAGAAAACAAAAAGAATTTATGTTTAATCAAAGGGACATGAATGAGGCGGCGCTTCTAGTAGGTTACGGAGTGAACACGACGCCGTATGTTAGATTACTGCCTTCGACTTGGACTGCCAACTAGGGAACTGGTCGTGTTCAACCTTGTCGCTTCAACATTTCTTTTTTTAAAGAAAAAAACCTAAATTTGCTTAGCTACCGTAATAATACTTTTATTGTTAAGTAACGTTAATTGTAACTACTAAATTTAATTCTTCAAGTTCAGTTCTTTCTTCTTCTGAAGTTTCAGAGTTGCATATGGTGTCGTGATTAATGAAATTTCATTACCATGTTGAAGACTAAGAACCTGTAAAGTTCAAACAATATTTGCTTTGTGATATGAAATACGGGAGACTAATGCCATACTTTCTACAAGTCTATACATTATTTAATGAAAAATATTAAATAAAAAGTAAGTATATTTAATATTTTAGAAATGTAAAATATATTTAACGCTTGTTTTGTTAAAAGAATTGAGGCAGAAATATATTGGAAATTAATCCGATATATTCAATTTTGTTTTGTTTAAGCATTGCACTCGTGAAAGAATTTGACATTTATGAACTCATATTTTTCAATAAAGATGAAAAGAGTCTCCAATAACTTTTGTACATAAAGTCTCGAATCAATTATTGGTCTCATTATTATCAGCTTAAAGAATCAAACTTATTACTATTTGTATTTATGATTGAATAAACTTTTTCATAAACAACTGTATATAATTAACTATTTATGAAGCAATGACAGATGAATTGGAGAAAAATATAAGCTTTTATTATACGAAAAAGACCCTAAAAACCCTTACGGGTCAAAGAAGCAGGGCATAAACTAAAAACATGACACAAACTGAAAAACTTTGGCTTTGTGGATCTGACAAATGGACACTGATAAAAGAAAGCCTCCATTGCACGTTCTCCTCAGCCTCATCGTGTGGGAACAATTGACTTATTCCAACTACTTTTTCTTTCAATATTTTCGACTTTGATTTCACCGTCTACCTTCTCTTTTTCACACTTCAAAACTCATCCACATCCTTTATCAGCAATCATAACAACATTAGAAAACACGGTTGAAAAAGAAAAATTATACTTTTTAAAAGATACAATTTTATATTGATTCGCAATACCAAATGTCTAGAGCCAATAAATCGAATTAAAGTTATTGAGTTTTAGTGCTTTCCGTTTTTATTTTAATTTCTCTACTATTAAAATATACTAATTTAAAAATTTATGATACTTAAAGTGGGAAAAGATGAAAATGTAGAAGATGAGTCAAGCAATGAGTGCTGAAATGAGTGAGACAACTTGGGCAGACAAAAACAAACGTGTTTCTTTAGGAAGCCGAGAATCATTAGTTTTATCTAAACTTAATACCAGTATAAACACACGTGCATAAAATGCAATATTGTTGATAATGCCCGAGCTAAGCGTAAATAAAGACTCGTGTAAATAGAAATAGGGAAAATGAATAATATATAAAGAAAAATAGACGAAAAGATGGTGTTATGTCTGGAGTCTGAGGATCTGATAATGTGTGTGAAATTGAAGAATGAAGCATGAGAACAACCTCGTGCACCGTCCATAGACAGCAAGATTTGACCCCAACAAAATAGGATATTAGTCTCATACAAAATCTAAATCTCACTCCCAGTATTTCATGCACTATTTGAGGCGTAAATGCTCGTTGCAAGAAAAATAACTATATAATTTCAAATCTGGCCAAAAGTTATCCTCATCAGATCTTGGATTCACATGCATATAAGGAAATTATTATTCAAAACAAATTATTGACGAATAAAAAGAAAGTTTAGAGAGAGTAAGGAAGAGAATAGGTCACATCCACTCAAGTTTGACTATCTTCATATCTTACATTATAAAGTTAAATTATTAAAACTACACGTACAGTTTATTAAAAGTAAGACTTTATTAATTAAGGGGAGATTAAACTTTGTCATCACAAGAACTTTGTAGAAACTTGTTTTTAGTCCAAAAGATGGTTGATTAACTTATAAGTTATCTAATTATCTTGTTCACGCTTTTGATGTGCTTTATTTTGCTTCACGTTAATACGAGGTACAAGAGTTAAAATATAGGAGCAGAATGTTGAACAAAACCAAATATAATTAAATGACGACAATTATACATATGTGGAATAACAAAACAAAAGTTACAGTCTTACCCTTTGACATTTTGTATCAAAGTTGACCAGAGAAAGAGACAACTGGATAAAACAATAAACTTGTTAAATCTTACAACCTACATTAACTTCCTTTGTCATCAAAATTGTCTATATTTTCTTGGTTTACTAATGACCCTTCATAGCCCGCAATTAAAGGAATTGATATGTAGATTAATAGTAAATAAAAAAGAATAAGGAAAAATATAAAATTAACTAAAAATTATAAATAATGTTTTTTATTGTGTAGTCATTGATTAAAAACATTAGTTAATTATTAATTACTAATTTATTACTTATTTATTAACTTTGAGTACAAAAGAGAGTTTTATTTTCGTTTATAGAATTCTTAAGTGAATGAGAATATTTCATCTCCATTGTCATTTTATACTTAAAATAGCATCATCATAATTTAATTTCTTAACCATTTAATTAAGAGTTACACGTCGTCACTAAACTTAGTAACGATGTTTCGTATTTCATATATTGCTTAGTTGTTATTGATTTTACAAAAGGATTTGTTTATTTAAACAAATATATGCACAAACTTTATACATCTAAACATTCGTATCCACTACAATCTCATTTAGACTGAAAGATTCTTATACCAAAAGGATGATAATTCAAGTACTTCTAACTGCATAGATTACTCGTTAATGTTAGTTTATGCACAAAAAGTCCTTCTAAATGGGAAATAAAGAGATAAGTTTATTTTAGGTAAAAGATAAAAAAAAAATGTCTCGGATGTTTTCCACCTCATTTAGTTAAAAAGTAGTTAATTTCTTATTTCGTTTATTGCATCTTAATCTTTTGTATTAATTTAGATATTTATGTAATTTTGTAGTAATATTTTTTCTTTTATTTCCCTTTTTTATAGCAAACAACTTAAAAATCATCCAAGTTTCTATTTCCTTTGCTTTCAATTTTTTTCCCATTTTTAAAACCAAACATAACATAAATTGAAAAATTGAAAAAACGTTAGGTAAGGACACACTTTGATGTTGGATAGTTGCATAGCTATTTCAAATACATGTGGAAGTCAAATCGTATTCCATCAATCGAGTAGGCTGAGTCACTTATGGACAAAAAAGATGAGTATAAGTTATTTGAACAGTTTTGTGTTGGGTCGCATGGTAAATGTTTTTGAGTCCATTTTTGTTTATGTTTCAAACTTTTTATATTTCCTCGTTCCTTTCTCGTGATTTTGTATGTAAGTAGTGAAAAATATACGAGTTTCTTTTCTCTTCTCTGTTATTTTCTCTTTTGTTTTTCTTTTCAACTGCATATATTTTTCGCATAGTAATAAAGAAAAGTTTCGTTATGTTATTAGAGTGGGTTCTTCCAATTTTGATTCTACTTTGCCAATTTTGATTCTCTCGTTTTTTTTTTTCTCTTTTCTGTCTTATTCATTTTCTGTGCTTTGTTCATACTCTGATGTTTCTTTGTTATGAATTTGTCTCAAAACTCTTTGAGCGCTTTTTACCTAAATCCAATGCAAAAATCAATGGATGGAACAAACTACTACTCCTAAAGTAGAGCAATGAAGAGAGGCCTGATGTCCAAACACAGATACAAATTCGTGATCAGAGAAATCTTAGAACCATCATCAGGTGAAGATACTCTTTATGAAGCTTGAAAACGGTGTGATGTAATGTTAATTTCTTGGATCACTAGAAAGTTAGTTGTGCAAATTGTTCAAAGCATTGTTATAGTGATAATACGAAGGGAGTGTGGAAAGACTTAAAAGGAGATTCTCGAAAAGTAATCACTTCAGAATTGATTCAAGAATTTAACTCCATCAAGCAAGGCAAGAGACGTTTCACCAATTATTATTCAAATTTAAAGATTGTATGGGAAGAGTTAGATTCTCTAGGAACTGTGTCAACCTATGTTTATAGTATTAAATGAGTTGCATAGCCATTGTAGAATACTTCTTGGAGGTTGGGAAAAGTTGCATAGCCCCTCGAGCTTTTTCTTTGGCTGTTCAACAGAAAGGAAACTAAATGAGTATATCAATATAGAAAGGAAGGTGTTAACAGTGTTGGACAACAGTGTCAAAAAAACAAATGATAAGAATAACAACCTGACTTTTGGTTGGAGAAATTACACAAGACACGTAGAAGAAATTTTGATAAAGGTGCTGGGTATTTAAATTTGAGCATGAATCTTATATTAATTAGAAATGAAAAAATTAAATAATTCATAAAAAA